>Ga0325410_1003825_pt1 | contig 16958 bp, 4 predicted proteins | sample PopdelMetagenome_16_FD_206182 | JGI IMG/M metagenome (GOLD analysis project Ga0325410, IMG submission 206182) | Populus deltoides microbial communities from Bellville, Georgia, United States - Xylem-PdIQD-R3 | ecosystem: Host-associated > Plants > Phyllosphere > Stem > Wood/Secondary xylem...
GTGAAATAATATAAGAAAATGATAGTAGTAGACAGTGGTCCTGCCACGCCACTACATGGGAGGAGTGGTCATGTGCAGACTGCTGCTGGGAATGGTCCTGCCAGGAGGAGGAGCTATGAGAGCGAGCAATTTACAAGGCTCCACAGCCGAGAAAGCATTCTATAAAGGAAGGGAGGGTGGGCACTTGGTATTATTTTACATTATCTTCTACTTCTCGTATCTCTACAACACTAGTGCTGGCCACAACATTTCCCTTCATTATATATCGCTTTTAATTAGTGCCCCTAATTAACCCAGGATGTCCCTAATATCACTATATATTATGTGTGTTTTTAGTTGTTCTGTCTTTTTTTATTCATTCATTCATTAAGAAATATGTTTCCATAATATTATCGTTTGCTTATGGCCTGTTTGTTATTTACTGTGACTTTTTAAAATGTTATTTACTTTAAAAATTTATTAAAAACTCGATAAAGAGATATTGTCGTCGGTCTAGACCAGAATTGCAACTGTGATAAGAGAATGTCCACAGAGTGCTGAGAGGGAATGTACAATGGCGGCCGCAAGCCTCTTTCAATATTTCCCTTGTTGAGATGGTGTTTTACACTGTTTTTGTTTCTTTTTTTGGGTGCGTTTATTTTTGCAGTAGAGTTGCGCTTTTTCAAGATTTTAAATTTTTTTATTTTCAATTATTTTGATATTCTAATATTAAAAATAAAATAGTTATTTTAATATATTTTAAATAAAAAAGTATTTTAAAGAGCAATATTATTATAATATTAAACATATTCTTAGATATTTTGTAAAAGTGTTTTTTAACCTGAAAAAATATTAAATTGATATTATTTAGTATTTTATTATGATGTTGATATAATGATTTTTAAAATAAAAAGATGTAAACATAGTTTATTTTAATATATATATTTTTTAAATAAAGGGTTATTTGAAGATATGCTCTCGCACCACCACAAGGATCAGATGCAACCTTGAGACAGCAGTACAAGGAAGGGAAAGGAGCAGGGACCTAGGAAGTAGGGGTTTTCGAAGGACAATGGGCTCTTTATTCTAGCTAGACCAGGGCCGGCCACTTGTTGCTTTGCTGTCATTGCTTCAATAAGCAGATGAGTGGTGGCAGTCGAAGATCAAATCCTCCTGCTGCTGATTGGGTGAGCTAAAGCTGATAGATCCTCCCACAACTCTACTCTACTCTACTCGGTGGATCGAGTCATCTCCGACGTGCCCTTAGCACATATGACGGCAGGTGCTCGAGGGGGAGCAAAGCACGCACATACATACATAATAGTGACGACGAAGAGAGTGATGTTGCTGCTATGAAAGCAACGTCTCAATTAATGGTGGCTGTCAATATATATATATATATGGTCATGGACACTCATAAACCAAACAACACGTGCTCACACAGTTCCGAGCCTGGTGGCTGGCTAGAACCTGGGGGTCCACTGAAACACTGCCGAATCCCTTCACTGGTTCTGCACGGGTCCACGTGGACAAATACCATTTCACTACCGGGGTCGGGAAGATATATAATAAATAAATAAATAAATAAATAAAATGAACAGTACTCCCATCCTCGTGCTCTCCCGCATCTAATTTCATCACCTTGTACGCTAAGTTTGGCCTCTGGTCTATCCCTAATTAATTCATTAATCCTGTGACGAAGATTTAGGCCTCCTCTTGGGTCAATGCCTTGTCAATAATAATAATAATAATAATAATAATAAGTAATTAATATAGATTGAGATGCAGGTTAAATGAAAATACGTATCAGTATGTATGATGATATATGGTTGAACAATGAAAAATCAATTCTAATATATTAAATTGATCTTTGTTTGCTTGATAGGTTATCCCACTTCAATCCTTCTCCTCTCTCTCTCTCTCTCTCTCCCCTTTAGCAAACAACACTCTCTCCTTTTCTTTTCCTTTTTAATTTTAGGGTTTAGTGGCCCTACACCCATATCTAAATCAAATTTAGTGGACTAAGCTAGCTAGATAGGTGCTGTACGCGATGATAGATTACAACACATCTAGTTCAATGGCGCCGATCTTGACCCCATTAGGAGAGATCATGGCTGTGGTGTCTGGTAGAGAGGGCAGCAGCAGAGATAATCTGACTGATTACCATAATCAAAGCAAAGAGGTGCAGCTTAGATTTGGTTCATGGAGAACTAATCATGAAGTTAATCCATGAGCGGAGATCTCAAGGTGAGATGTAATTCACCTTTAGACTCCTTTTTGGCTTTAATAATTAGGGCAATCCTCTCAACATGATAAGATGAATTTTAAATAAAGTAAAACCAAATGTCATTCTCTTACATTATTGGAGTGCCAAGATCACATCCTCCACTGCCACACAAGAGTCCGAACCCAGCACGAATTAGGCCAGTTGAGCTATCATGCCTAAAGTCAATGGCTTTATTAATCCTCCAAGGCATGATTTTCAAAACCTTGATGGCTTTATTTATCCTCCGGAGGCATTATTTTCAAAACCCTATTATTGAAGGGGCCCTCCTCGGTTTTATATATATTATAATTAATGATGTAGATATGCTGCTGCTGCTGCTGCTTTCCATTATGAAAACAAACATAAAAAGCCCACAACTCCTGTTGCAGGATAACATATTATAATAATATAAACAAGATGATATGTTGCTGTTGGTGTTCATATGTTTAACCTGCTTTTTTTTTTTTATATAAATTTCTTTGAAAAACAACCATGAAGAATACAGGAGCACCGCAGCTTTCAAATCCTAACAAGAAGAACCTACCCTAATTGCCCAAATCGCCTGCCCTCCTTGTACTCATAAACAATTTAACCTTCATGTGTGCGTGTGTGTAGCAGCTAGCTAGTCCTATTGGTATCAGTTTTTGTGTAATGTAACTAAAGTTATCATTTGCTACCTTTTATTATAATAAGAAATCTGTGGAAATGTTGAAGCTTAACCCAATATTTAAATCTCAATTGTAAAGGACAACGTTCTTCTTTGTGAAGTTGAATACCGTGGAAAAGTTCGGTGTGTTTTAAGGAGTTTTTTTCTTTTGTTATTTCTCACTTGTGTTTAAATAAAGGTCGTATGGAATATTATAATCATCGTTGGTAACTTTTTTTAAGTTTTTGATAAGATAATTTCATCCAGATATTTTTTAAATATCGGCCATGGTATAATCAGATAATAAATATTAATATATTTACGAGATCTCTTTTTTTCCTTCTTTCCTTTGAAATTTGTACCCGTTTATTCTAACAATTTTGTTAAAAGTGATTTTCTCAATCTCGACTTCTTACGAAGCCACCATAAGAACCAAAATGTGTTCTTTTATTAATTTTATAAAATATCAAAAAAAGTAAAGAAAAGAACAAAGAAGGTCATAAAAAAAAAGAATAAGAATATTGAATTCTAACAGTAGTTAAAGGAAGGAAGGAAGGAAGGAAGAACCAGAAATAGAGAGGTTAAAGTTTAAAAGCTGAACAAGCACAAGGTTTGTTGTTTATTTTTGTCTCTGTCCCCTGCCATCTCTGCCAGCCTTTCGCGTCTTCTACGTCCACTTGCCCTCTCTGTCTCTTGCGATTTTGAGTTCTTTTCTTGGAGCTCAAATTTTTAAACATCCAATCTTGTGGTAACTTCTCTAATTGTCCCAGGGGTATGATATGATTTGCACAGCTAAGTTCTCTCATTTTTAATGCATTTGGATTAGTGTAACTTTTTACTAGTTCGAGGAGCTCAGTTTTTCTAAAAATTCTCTTCCTTTTCTACTTATTTGCGTTCCAGTTCATTGGTTGGTTCCTAGGTAGGGAGTGTCTTGAGCTGTTCTTCAAGTTTCCAGTGTATTACTCCCTTTTGGGGTTTTTCTTTTCATGTGGACTGATAAAGTTAATTAATTTCCAAAATCTGATCTGGGTTTTTGTTGGTTTCAAATTTAATGATTAAAGAAGTGGAAAAGATCATTTATTTAACCTAAAATATGCTTAAAATAGCTTAATTCGGAGGGTTTTTGAATCTTTGAGAGAGCCATTAAAAAATAGGTTTTTTGACTGCTACTTTATGTGAAACTGTTGGTTAATTTATAGTTTGTTTATTTATTTATATATCTAACTCACTGGTGTTAAGGACGTTAGTATAAAAGAAAGATTATTTTCTGTTCTGTCAAATTATGTAACTGAAAAAAAGTAGCACTCTTTTCTTTAATTTCTTTTGTGAGTTGCATACAAACTGGGATTGTCTTGTACTCATGGGGGTTCTTGTCAAGCTTTTCATGTCTTGAAACTCTTGTCGGCTCCATATAGTTTTTGGGTTCTTTGAGCTTGTGCTGGAGTTCAAGAGAGGTTTCCAAAAAGTGCCGGAAATGGCCAAATAATTGAACTTTGAGGGCATTTCTTACTGAGCAGAAGCGTTGCTAACCAACAACCTTCACCATGCCTTTGTCTGAGCTCCTGTATCGAATGGCCAAGGGGAAAACTGATTCTTCTCAAGAGAAGAATCCAGCTTGTTCAACTGATCTGTCTTTTGTGTAAGTTTCAATTTAACTTATTTATTTAGCTTCTTTATCTTGGATTAGTGGATCATCTTTACATTGAAATGTTTTCTTTCTGGTTTGCTTTCGTTTCTTGTGTCTTTTGGTATCCTTTAAAGCAGACCTGAGAATGATTTTGGTGAGCTAATATGGGAAAATGGTCAGATTCAATACAGTAGAGCTAGAAAGATACAAACTTGTAACAGCTTACCTCCCAAGATTAGAGATAAAGACATAGGAAATGGCACCAATACTAAAACAGGGAAGTTTGGAACGATGGAGTCTACACTGAATGAACTCCTTGCGGTTCCTGCTGTTGAAGTGAGGGCGAATCAAGATGATGACATGGTACCTTGGCTGAATTATCCATTGGATGAACCTCTGCAACATGATTATTGTTCTGATTTTTTGCCCGAATTATCGGGGGTTACTGTAAATGAACACTCCTCCCAGAGTAATTTTCCATCGTTTGATAAAAGAAGTTGTAACCAGTCAATTACGGACTCCCATACTGTTTCGGTACACAATGGTTTGAACTTAGAGCAAGGGGATGTGGTGATGAATTCTTCAGCAGGAGATATTGAAGCTAATAGGCCTAGAACCAGTGCTAGTCAGTTATATCCGTCATCTTCTGAGCAATGCAAAACATCATTTCCGTTTTTTAGATCCAGGGATTCAACTAAAAAAGATGATAGTACAAGCAATGCTGTCCACCATGTCATTGCACCAGATTCTATTCGAGCTCCAACATCAGGAGGTGGTTTTCCCAGCATAAAGATGCAGAAGCAAGTTCCAGCACCATCCCCTATCAACTCCAGTTTAATGAATTTCTCTCACTTTGCAAGACCAGCTGCTCTTGTAAAAGCTAATCTTCAGAACGTTGGCATGAGAGCTAGTTCTGGAACTTCAAGCATGGAAAGAATGCAAAATAAAGATAAGGGCTCAATTGGTTTACCAAAGGAAACAGTCTCCCATTGCCGTCCTAATATGATGTCATCCAAGGTTGAGGTTAAACCAACAGAGGTTAAGCCTGCTGAAGGATCTGTTCCTGCTGAGCTACCTGAGGAAATGAGCCAAGAAGGTGACTCTAAAAGCGATAGAAACTGTCATCAAAATTTTGGTGAAAGTGCAATTAAAGGATTAGAAGATGTTGAAAAGACTACAGAACCTCTGGTTGCTTCTTCTTCTGTTGGTTCGGGCAATAGCACAGAGAGACCTTCTGACGATCCAACTGAGAATCTGAAGAGAAAACATCGTGATACTGAGGAGTCTGAAGGTCCTAGTGAAGTGAGTTTCATACATAGGTTTCACATATTTTCAATGTTTTTTGCTCTTCCGAGACTATATCTCTTTCTTCCACGAACCAAGGAAATAATCTATGTGCAGGATGCTGAAGAAGAATCAGTAGGTGCAAAAAAACCAGCTTCTGCTCGTGCAGGTAATGGGTCCAAGAGAGGTCGGGCAGCAGAAGTTCACAACTTATCTGAAAGGGTGGGCAAGAACATTCCAACATTTCTTCAGAAGATATGCGCTTGTTTGCTTTTGATGTTTTCTTTGGTAGCTATGAATTATTGTATCCTAATTGGTTTTCATTTGGAATTGAATAAACAGAGGCGAAGGGATAGGATCAATGAGAAGATGCGAGCCCTACAAGAACTCATACCTAACTGCAATAAGGTTGGATATTCATATTTATGTTTCTCAGTGAATTTTCTCCACGATCTTATGAAAATGAGTTTTTCTATAAAATTCAAGGATTCAAACATACACCAAGGCTTCGGAGTTAAACCTACACCAAACCTTGGCCTGATTGAAATCAAATTAATTCTTTCAAGTTTGTTCATGTTTATTGAAGTTCCAAAACTATAAATGAAGCTTATCCATTCCAGGTTCCAGAGTTTTATGTTAGTCTAAGCTTTCCTTGAATTTCTTAAGTTGAACTTGTTGCTGTTATCCAGGAAATTTTAATGGAGTTTGAGTGAAGCCAAGTAATTAAGTGTAGATAATTTCATGTGCATCTTTGCTTTGGTTGACTTTGATGTTTTTGCATTATAAGGTGGATAAAGCTTCAATGCTTGATGAGGCCATTGAATATTTAAAGACGCTTCAGCTTCAAGTACAAGTAAATTCTGCCCATTCCTCTCAAAGTTTATTTAATAAATTCTTGAGTTGGATAATCAAATGACTTTTTGGATCACTCACCATCTTTATGCAGATTATGTCAATGGGAGCTGGAATGTACATGCCATCAATGATGTTACCTCCTGGAATGCCTCACATGCATGCAGCTCATATGGGGCAGTTCTTACCCATGGGCGTTGGAATGGGAATGGGTTTCCGAATGGGCATGCCTGACATGAATGGTGGATATTCTGGTTGCCCTTTGTATCAAGTACCTCCTATGCATGGAGCACATTTCCCTGGCTCGTCAATGTCAGGGCCTAGTGCTTTGCACGGGATGGGAGGACCTAGTCTTCAGATGTTTGGGCTTTCTGGTCAAGGACTACCAATGTCATTTCCTCGTGCACCCTTAGTGCCAATGTCTGGAGGGCCTCCTCCGAAAACAAACAGGGAACCAAATGCTTGTGGGGTCGTAGGTCCTGTGGATAATTTGGATTCAGCTACAGCCTCTAGTTCAAAGGATGCAATTCAGAATATCAACTCGCAAGTGATGCAGAACAATGTTGCCAATAGGTCAATGAATCAGACCTCTAGTCAGGTTTGTTACTTAACCAAGCTGTGTTTTTCTATGAGAATGAAAAGCTCAGTATTGAATATGACTAAATGGATTTTGATTTCATTATGATGCATGATGTGTGCTTTCCTTTCAGCAAGTGCCAATTCATGGCTCATCTTCACTCCCAAGAGAAAGAAAGCATTAGCTATAGGTGCACACATCAATTCCATCTAAAAGTTGCATTATGGAAAATTGCAAGTATGACTCATATAAGCATGAAACTAGTAAATTCTCCATATACAATCCTATTTTTGTTTTTAAAGATGTAGCTCTTCACCCATCATCCCATGAAAACGAAAATTATGCTGATCACTCTAATTAATTTTCATTCGTGAAGGATATTCCCAAGGAAACCATTTTTTACTGAAATTCTTAAGGAAGAACTTAATTACGACTCTCCAAACAGCCTTTTCTTCCAATGAAAATCAAACTGTAGTTTTCATCTCTCCAATTTATGTTCAAAGATTGTGGGCATGTTTCAAATAGTAGACATCATTTAGAGTGCCATGTTCTTAACCTCCCTACTAGCCAAGAAGGCTGAGAAAAATATACAACTGCAATAGCAAAGAAATATTATGCAGATACTTGAATATTTTTTTGTTAAGTGGAAGAGGTCATAGCCACAGAAAATTATGCATTTAGCTTGTCTGAAGGAATGTAAATTTGGGCACGATATCCTATTGAATTAAGTATATGTTAATTTTGATAGTTGGGGTTACCTTTCAGAAAACTGAGTTCTTCAATTGAATTACCTCTGATCCTGAATCTAAAATTAGTTACATCATCCGTGATGCCAGTGCCAAGCAACAAATGAATGTTTTGAACAGCCTGCTTTTGTGCAAAATAATGGTGAAGGCTCAGAAGTTGCTGAAAGTGGAGTGTTGAAGTCAGTTGGTGGAACTGACATCATACCTAGTAGAGCAACTGGTGAGTATTCGTCTATCATGGTTGGCTGTACTTGAACATTGTTGTGAGATCTACTTAATCTGGTTTGTAGAGATAAAAGATTTTTGTCAACTTGAATTTGCTGCAGGTTGTGACTGATTGATAGGTCTGATGCATTGTCATTGGAGGGTGAATCACCTTTGCTTCATATCGACGTTGAACCTATTATTGTACACGGTAAATCTGTGGGATACTGGGCACATATATGAATATGTGAAAAGGTTCCATGGTTTAATGAAGTCGAGCTCTTACAATAATTATTGGAGTTCTAATTTCAGGGAAGTAGAATTACAATTGCACAGATTTGGTATGTTGAGGAAACTCAAGAACGGTCTTACTTGCATCTGTATGTATATTTACTTACACAACCTGAGCAAATAATAATGCACTGTCTAGGAGCAAGCCAACTCAAGAAATATGTATTTGAAAGTTTGTTGTAGTAGATCTCTCATACAAATTCTTTGAACTAATGAAAAAATACTTAATTTTCGAGTACCTCTCTCACCCCCCCTATCATTTCACTGAGCATGCACGAAGAATAGCTAGCAATATGATGGAAAATGTGGTTAGGGTTTTGCAAATGGTTTGTTTGATTTATTCAGTTCGATTTTTCTTAAATTGAACTGAACCAAATTTATGAAAAAAACTGAATTGTGTAAACCTAGATGTTCCGGTTTGGTTTATAGTCTCCACCCCCTCATCTGAATCTGAATAGCAGGCATTTTAACATCTTTCATTTTCTAGCATCTCTACATCATAGTGGACTCATGAAATCTTCAATATCTTTGTTCTTCGTAGTGACTGGTGATTCGATGTCAGCTTCAGTGAGACCCGTCTCACCACGCATAAAATGTGCAGAGTCTCATTAGCACTTGAATGAGCTCGAACCAGTTCTTAGTCCTCTGCTCAAAATCCTGAAAAGCCAATTTAAATGGGGAGACAACCATTGGTATTTACCTAGCTGGAGGTTCTCACTCGCTGTTTCATCCTCCCTTGCCTCCATTTCTTCCTCTTCTTTCAGTTTCTTGGTAAAAAAGGGCGATGGTATTTTGCCTCAAGAGAAGTGAATCTATTCCACTAGTTGACATGTGTAAAAGTTACAAAAGAATCCAAACCATTATTTAATCAAATACGCAAATCAATCTTATCAATGAGTACATAATTTTGATGAGATAGTATTTTTGACAACACTAACATAAATTTGACTGAAAAGCTCTTTTCTACTGATCAAACCCAACAACACACCAATCACCAGCACACTATCATATACCATTACATACAACTGAATGAATAAAGAAAACAAATGGAAGAAAATGCCTTTTTACACACCTATATACTTCACAGTGCAAGATTTCATATCTCTGTAAGTATATGCAAGCTTTGTCATTAAGATCCCTTTAATTATTGACTTTAACATCACCCTTGCTGTCAGAGGGGACGGTTTTTGGAGTTGGCGATTTCCCGATTATAGCTTTCTTTGCCTTTACAAGTGATTGCTTTACCCTTGTTAAAATGTTGTTTGAATGCTTTTGAGTAGGCTTGGCTGGAACTTCTCTTGGCAGATCCTGTGATTCTTTTGCGTCTTCAGCATCCCTGACAGAATACTCTAAATTCTGCGTGTCAGATTTGGCAATCTCGTCAACCTTTTCCTGCTCAGAGTTCTCTTCGATGGTTTTTGCAGTTTCTTCTTCTTCTTCTTTTGCTTCTGACACAGAATCTTGGGATTCTTTGACTGGTTCACTGACAACTGTAGTGGCTTCATCCAGCTTTCCCCCTATGTTCCCATCTTTGTGGGTTCCATCTATTGCAGGTATCTCCTCTTTCTTGTTTTCTAAAGCTGGTTCAACACTTTCAACTGTTTTCTCTCCCTCAAATGATTTTTCAGTGATTTTGGCGTTTGAAGCAGCATTGCTGACCTCTTCCACCTTGATGGGCTGAGCTAGTTCCTCTTTTACTGTATCACTTGCTATTTTCTCGCCCTCTGCTTTGATTGTCCCTGCCTCTTTCTCTTCTCTACCCTTTTCGGCTTCTACCACAATCTCTTTCAATGACGCTTCAACCAAATCAGTCCCTTCAGCCTCTGGACCAGCTTTTTGTAAGATTTCAGGAAGAGAAGATTTTCCTCCATCCTCTTTAATCTCAGCTTGAGCTACCTGAGTGATTGCAGCAACTTGTCCTCGCTTTTCATCTGTTGACTTAATCTCAACCTGTTCACTAACTTCAGATTGTCCCTCAGGTTTCACCTCAACTTCACGTTCCTCTGTTTTTTCATCTAGTTTGATGACTTCAGATTGTCCCTCCAGTTTCACCTCAGTCTCAGGAATCACTGATTCTGGTTTTTCAATTTGTTCAGCGACTTCAGATTGTTCCACTTGTTTTCTGATTACAGATTGTCCCTCAGGTTTCACCTCAACTTCTTGTTCTTCTGTTTTTTCATCTAGTTTGATGACTTCAGATTGTCCCTCTAGTTTCGCCTCAGTCTCAGAAATCACTGGTTCTGGTTTTTCAATTTCTTCAGCGACTTCAGATTGTTCCACCTGTTCTCTGATTACAGATTGTCCCTCAGGTTTCACCTCAACTTCATGTTCTTCTATTTTTTCATCTAGTTTGGTGACTTCAGATTGTTCCTTCAGTTTCACCTCGGTCTCAGAAATCACTGATTGTGGTTTTTCAGTTTGTTCAGCGACTTCAGATTGTTCCACCTGTTTTCTGATTACAGATTGTCCCTCAGGTTTCATCTCAACTTCTTGTTCCTCTGTTTTTTCATCTAGTTTGGTGACTTCAGATTGTTCCTCCAGTTTCACCTCAGTCTCAGGAACCACTGATTCTGGTTTTTCAATTTGTTGAGTGACTTCAGATTGTTCCCCTTGTTTAACCTCAACTTCAGGAACTACTGGTTCTGGTTTATCAACTTCAGGAATTACTGCTTCTGGTTTATCAACTCCAGGCACTGCTACTAGATCATCAATAACTTTTAATGGAACTGCTTCTGATTCTTTGATAGGATGAACTTCCGATGAATCCTGTGTTTCCTTAATTGCCTCAACAGATTGTTCCTCGGTTTTTTCTACATGTTCAGTGACTTCAGACTCTAGTTTCACTTCCCTAAGTTCAGGAACTATTGTTCCTACTTTATCAGCTTCTTTAAACAATTCTTGTGAGTCGTCAATATCTTTTACTTGAACTGCTTCCAATTCTTTGATAGGAAGAGCTTCCACTGGCTCCTGTATTTCGGCAATTACTTCAACTGATTTTTCTTTGGGTTCAACTTTAATAACTTCGGATTGTTCTTCTGATTCTGGCTTATCATCTTCTTTGGACACTAGTTGTGAATCTTCACTATCTTTTACCACAACTGCTTCTGATTTGACAGGAAGAATTTCCAAAGGTTCTTTTTGTTGCTTAGTTGCTGATTCTGTTTTTGGCTCTTCAACTTGTTTACCAACTTCTGATTGCTCCTCTAGTTTCACCTCAACTTCAGGAATTATTGATTCCACTTTGTCGACTTCTTTAGACACTGCTGAATCTTCCTTGTCTTTTGCCTCAATTGGTTCCAACTCTTTGATAGGAAGAACTTTTGATGGCTCCTCTGTTTTTTCAATAGCTTCATCTAGTGATACTGGAACATCAACCATCTTTGGTTTTTCCTGTAGCAATTCCTCCACGGATGTTGATAATTGTTGCTCTTCTGCTTCTTTCGAAACAGAATGTATAGCTGGAGCAACTGGTTCGCCATTAACAACATCGGCCACCATAGCCGGAACACTAGGTGTGTGTGAGTCAGAAATAGAATCCTTTTCCAACTCTTTTTTATCATCTACTGGAACATTGATAGCAGGAACATCATCAATCTTCTTAACCACAACTGCTGGAGGCTCGACCTCCTTATCTTCCACTGCTTCTGATTTATCTAACAGGGTTGGTTGACTGGCTAGTTCATTAGGCATGAGGTCTTCTTCTTCAGGTTTCCCTGCTAGAGAAAAAGTTTCAGGTTCTACAGGCTTTACTTCTTCGGTCACCTTGTTCTCAATTGACTGCAAGAAATGAACTAGAAAATTAAATAGGAACATTCTTATATATTTTAAAAGAAAAAAAAAAGAGTAGAAACTATCGTGTAGATGCACAAGTAAAAAGATGGCGAAAACTGTAATCAAATATGAAGAAATTGAAATAAAGCTATGCACTGCTACGTAAACTTATTAAAGCACAGCAAATATTATATCTCTATCTCCCTCATTGACCATGGCATCTAGATATTGATATTGTAAGTTGAAATTCTTAAATAATAATATGAATATCATGTCCCCATCGCAAACCGGGAAAAAGAGGTTCCTTGCTGGTTTAAAAGAGCCTTGATGGCAGAACCAAGCAAGTGACAAGCTGAGACAAGTGCAGAAGGGAGCACCATGTTAGAGAATTCATATCCTACTCGACAGCTTATGCAATAAGATGGGGCAGGACTACTACCTTCCATTATAATTTTGTTATTTTATTGCCATGAGATTAATTTTCTTAAAATGAAATATCTTATATATTCTTAAACTAGCAACTTTAGAGTGACAGTAGCTTTGAGCAGATTTCAGAAGATGGTACTGTATGTTCCAACTCAACTTAAGACTGATGATTGATATATAAAAGAAAGTTATCATTTATTTTCCAGAGAATTATGAAAGGGGGGCACATTCAAAAAGAGATTTTCTTCTTTTTTTTTTTCCTGTCCTGTCAACTACAGACACTTCTCAAAGCTTCTGATACAGTAAATAGAGTGAGACATGCATCTAAAACTACCCTTATTCAATCGTTCATGGATGATATCTAAAAGCAATCAGAAGTCTTATGATTACCCATACAGTCAGATAAGCTAAATCTATGATCATGTAAAACGTTCATGGAAGTCCAGGGGTAACAAAGAAGGAAACAAAACGCTACATGGATCTTTCTGAAACATCAAAGATCATATCGTTATGGTAAGTCTGAAAAGTAAAAATATGGGAAAGAATAAAAGAATCCCATGAAGTATATATGTTTGATCAAGTAAGTAAACAGTATTTGAGGGAATGAATAGTTTGATCAGAATTAAAGATAGGCAAGACGATGATATAAATACCTCATGATCAGAAGTAGGAGTTTGATGTGATGGTGCAGTCTCAGTAGCCATGAGGATTGCTAGATGCAGAGAAGAGAGATCCTTTCAAAATTAAGTTGATGATAAGTGATTCTGTGTATTAAGTGAAAAAAGAAAAGGAAAGGAAAGACAGTGGCCGTTGGCAAATAATCAAAAAACTAAAAAAAGTGTAACAGCAACAGCAGCAGCAAAGGAGAAAAAGACTAGTGTATGACAGACTGTATATCACATGATCAATCCAAAATGAATGATTAGGATTCCATTTAAATTTATATCTTGAAAGCAAAAGAAAACAAAGAAGAATGGGTTGGATTGGATAATTAAAGTAATTAAAGCATTTTTCTTTTGGGGTAGCAGACAAAGTTCAAGGGGGACCAGATCCCTTCCTCCCCAAAGAAATGCTTTTCATTTTTGCTAGCTGTTAACTGTCTAAAGTCTTTCTTGAGAATAATGCAGGTGGTGATGTGCTTTCATCTGGGCCTGAACTCTGTAGTTATTTGGACTCAACATTCAAAATGTAAAGTATCCCAAAAGTCCACATGAAGAATTAAAGGTCCAGTTTTCGGTATCAAGTCGTGCTTCTGTGTTGAATGGTTGGGTAGGGCTGTTGAGCACTTGAGTAGTGTGAAGGATAGTGAGCTTCAAAATTGGCCCAAACAGAAACATGGATTGGAAGATATTGGTGCTGGCAATGTGTCAGCTTCTGTATTGGTGTTTTTTTGGATGAATTTTCTGCTTTTTGTGTGAAACTGATTAGACAAGTATAATCAAAATCTGTTAAGTATGCTCCAATTAAACCTCCCCAACACACTCATCCCACATTAAAATGCCAAGCAATACTGCCTCCTCAGAATGAAAAGTAATGATGTAAATGTGGCAAGAAAGTTGACTATGATTTCCCACTACAAAGCTAAAAGCAAACATCTAATTATGCTAATATGGGACAAGCTCAACCAGACAAAGGCTTTATATATATATATATATATATAATTTCATTGGAGCAAAGACCTTGAGGCTTTTTGATAATTGATGATGTTCCCTTCTAATTAAAGTCAATTTCCACTATAATATTGTCTTGCTGGGCCTTACCTTCATCCCTTTAAGTTGAAAATCAAATGCTATTACTGTTACTGATCTTTTCCTTACAGAATATGCTTTGATTACATGCTGTGAATGTCATTTGGACACCACTGTTTAGCTCAGTGATGAATGCTAATGAGATCTTAAGGTTCCATTTATGGTAAGCAACCTAATGATAGCAACCTTCATGTTTCTCTTGTCATCATTTGTTGCTGTGATAAGACTAAAGCTGATCAAAAGTTTAGTTGCTTAGTTAACTGCAAAACTTATTAGATATCCATGTGCTTATGTTTCCAACTAATTCTTAATGGGCCAATCAAGAATAATACTTCATGACAATGATGTTCTACTAAGGTCATCTCAAAAGGACACCCCCCCCCCCCCCCCGGGGGCATTCAATACTCTTAGTTTTTAACACAAGCCTTCTTCTCAGATAATACAGCTGTGGTGCTACTCCATTAGCAACCGTAGCCTCTATTAAAAATTTGCAGGATTAGGATAGCCCCATGCATGGATTTTCTTTCTGTCCTTGGTTAAATCAGAAAGATGCTGATGCTAGTGAAGTTTTTAAAGATGATTATGTAATGCAACTATTTTCCTAGGTTTGGTGTTGGAAATTTTTTTCTCAGAAAAGCTTATAAGTAATGAAGATAATCATATTGGTCAGGACTGTGATGAGTGTGATTCCATTATTAGAGTAACAGTTGATCTTTCTTGTCAATTAGCTGTCTGTCTCAGAATCAGCTTAGAAACAGATGACTTACAGTATAATGAGGAAAGGGCTCTCCATTTTCAAGGGCATATGGATTGTGCCCCCCCTCCCATTTCAAATAACCATTCGATTATTATCTTCAAAATCTTTCTCTTGATGAATTTTAATTGGGTTATTTCCCAGCAATGCTACACTGAAGTAGGCCACTATGCTTGCTAATTATGGCTTTGTTTTACCAAAATTTTGTCATGATTTACACTTGTTTAAATTATGAAAATTGTTCAAGCCTCCACCACATGGTGCCTTGAACTCAGTAACTAAAGGTTCAAAGACTAGTAATCTGATGACAAGACATTGACTTCTTTCTGCGGGCCTAAAGTTAGCAGTAATTTGACGAATTCGCCGAGCAGAAGATCTGTGTGAGATGAATGCATCTTGTTTTGAACACAGCAATATTGATATCAATCTTCGATAATTTTCATAAAGAAGGAACGAGGAACATCTTATGGTTGCTTAATAATCAACCATACATTGTACACTGCTTTAGCAGTGAAGATATTGCAGATTAATTGATCAATCCTTTTACTCTGCCGAAATGCTTCAGTGTTGTGCTTTGTACATGGAATGAAACCTATTTATTTGTAGACAGGTCCTACAAAAGTTGACATCACATACACTTATTTGTGAAGTCCCACACCTGTCTCCTGTAAGATTCCTAATTAATGTGTTCATTCAAAAGATAAACTCCAGGGACCAAAGGGCACCATTGAGGAAGGGTTCAAGAGCTCAAAGGAACCCTTAACACAGCAACTTGCGAGACAAATACACATCAAAACTTATGAGCTGATTTTTGGATTGCATTATCCACTGTTGTCTATTGTATGGCTGTAATTACAATACATATTTCAATACTTCTGTTCTACTTCTTGTCGTCGGTGGCCGTAGATGGATTGCAGTAACATCAACAACACCTTTTTTTATCTCAAGTACTCATCTGAAGCCCTTAACAAAAAGATTTAAAAAAAAAAAGAAATTCTTATCTGATCCAACCTAGCTAGCAGAAAGCCGAAAACATGGTTATTAATACCAATGAATTATTATACAAAACTAGATAATGGAACAGTTATGTGCCTGGTGAAAGTAAGCTGGTAAACCTTATTTTTTATAATTGCCATTCCTATAGCTAATCATTCGAAAACAAGGATTCTCATGATGTTCTAAAAAATCAAAGTAATTTGAGAATAATACTTATATCTTGGATAATTGGTTAATCTTTTGATTCTAGTAATTTGATTTATCCTCTCTAGCTAAGGTGGTTAGTGCCTATGCCTGGTGCCTAGTATTTGGTAAATCAAAGTGGTTAGTGGTTGGTATTTGTAAAATATTTTCTTTGGTAAATTTGAAGACTCTTCAATACTTAAGTAAATATCTTTTTCAAAGAAAAACTGTAATAATATTTTTGAAAGATAGACTTTAAAAATATATATGCTAAAAATATTCAGAATGATGAGATTGTGAACCCTCCTCCTTATAAGGATTCAATATGTCTTTATAGCCTATGATTCTTTTCTATTGGTGGAGAGGAATAAAAAGTCATATTTTCCTAATAGCATTAAAAATCTCTTATGTGTCAAAGAGAAAAATATCTGACTTTCTAGATGAAAAATATCTCTAACTCATCAGAATCTTATTGTCCAAAATGGAGTCTAACAAGATTACCAGAGCTACATGTATTTAGCCTCAGCGCTTGGCTGAGTTCAAGGATGATAGGTTTGACAGCTTACCAGACTTGTATATGTTTTGGTTCAGCACTTGGCTGAGCCTAA
>Ga0325410_1003828_pt1 | contig 16952 bp, 8 predicted proteins | sample PopdelMetagenome_16_FD_206182 | JGI IMG/M metagenome (GOLD analysis project Ga0325410, IMG submission 206182) | Populus deltoides microbial communities from Bellville, Georgia, United States - Xylem-PdIQD-R3 | ecosystem: Host-associated > Plants > Phyllosphere > Stem > Wood/Secondary xylem...
GAAAATAAAAGACATGGGCGTGGCATGGTGTCGCTTGACATAATATACGGTGTATAGGTCCCGGTTTATGACGGTTTATTGGGACCCATGATTTCGTACACGGCGTCATATGAAATTAGTAGTGGAAGCTGGTTGCTCTTAAAATCGGGAAATATGGAAGTTTTGTCCAAAGATTTGTTTCCATAAACCGCAAATAGTTGCTACAGTTCGTGGACGGATGAGATTAGCAGTTTTGTCGCTCTAACATGTAATCGCACTAGTATTTGACAAAACATTCAAACAAGAGGGGGCAAAGGGCAAGAAAAATGGTAAATTAAACTCTGAAAATGTTGACTGGGATCATATCCCGAGGCCCATGGCCCTTCAGATGAACCCAGAAAAAGAACCACCTCTTTCTCAAATTGGTTTTTTTATCTCGTGTAAGTTTTACGGGAGAGAGAGATCAATTAATTTGTATGCCATCGTGATAAAGAGCTTAATTATTGGATTTACAGTTCCTGGATCCTCACGACATCATAAACATCTCGGAGCCAGACCCAGTTGCTTATTGTAATTCTTCTTGGGGTCCGATAGCTTAATTCCAAGAAATTCTTGGTAAAACATTCGGTATCAATCTTTGAGCGTGTCACTAACACTAACAACATCCTTTTACTAAGTTTGGAGTGGTTTATGCATATTAATCTATGGGAGAGGTTTAGAAAAGATGGTAATCATATAAGCCGATCTCATCACATGATGTTAAAGGTGTTCTATTTTTGTCATGATCATGAAAGATTTTCCTGCTTCGTAAGATTATCACAAACATCTAATATTAACCAATAACCAAATATTACTAATTTATCAACAAAACACTTGGAGGTAAAGGTTGGTATATGGAGCATTTTCTTATTTGGACATGGAGGGGTTTCCCTTTATTTTTTACTCCCACTTAATGAACAACGAGCCAAAGCTGAAATACAGACACGAAATGGGGCAAAGAAGAAAGGGAGAAAATGAAAGATTACCTAAACCTGTATTAAAAAACAGGGAAGAAATTAAAATGGTTATACTCTCGCTTAAATGCTGACTGTAAATGTGCTTGCTGAGTCAAAATAGGCTTGAGCCTTGAGGTTCTTGCAAGAAAACGAGAACTCCACCTTTGACCGCTTCAATTCTTAGGTTTTATTTATTTTTATATTTCAAAAATGTTTTTTTTAATTTAAATTTATTTTATTTTTTTATTTAAAATTAATATTTTTTGTATTTTCAGATCAATTTGATATGTTAATATTAAAAATAATTATTTTTTTTACTTTTTTATTTTTTAAAAAAATACTTTAAAAAATAACAACTATCGTATTATTCAATAGGCAGACATAAAAGTGATCTAGAAGGTAACCTGGAGTACCAATTTGATAGAATACGGCGATGAGAGTGATTTCTTTTTATCTTAATTTATTTTACTTGTATTATTGAGTAGCACCTTGGAGAATCAAATTGACCGGCGCCAAGTCTCCTCTTTCGTGTCCATCTCAATTAACCAGAGTTTGCAATAAAATGATAATGGGGTTCTACATATTATTCAACGATGTTAACATTTTCTCAACTTTCCATTATAAATACTCAAATCCCAACTGAAGCTCCACATTGCGAAAATTGCTCTGCATATCGTTGTACTCACAATCTATCATAAACCTTTTTGCGTGTAGTGTAAATTTAGCATGGCAAAATCAGCCTTCTCCAGGCCCATGCCTGTCACGGCGGTGATGACACTTCTTGTTGCAACTTTGTTGCTCATGTCTTCTAAGGAGGCAAATGCTACGCTAAATTATGATGGAGCTGCAGCACTTACAGTTGTTAATTAATAACTTGGTTGCCTCGTAACTTCAATTCCATTAGCTACAATTCATTACGACTAATGAAAAACAAAAGGAAATGTTACTGCTCAACATGTATTCTTGATTACTATTATTATTCTTCTTGTTATGTTTACTATTTTCCCATTTCTCATCTTAGGACGAAGGGCTCTCCTAGCTGAAACCACCGGTCGAGGAGGCTACAACGAGTATCCTAATGGTCGAGGAGGCTACAACGAGAATCCTAATGGCCGTGGAGGTTATAATTAATGAGGATCGATCCAACTGGTCGTGGAGGATATAATTAACTAGTAAATGATAATTTCAAAGGTCTATCTAGCTACTATAACAATATATAAGTTTGGTGCTTGAATAAAAGATGCCCTCCAGCCAAGGATATGTTGTAATAATTTCCAAGGACATGATTTACATATCAAGGTTGTAGGATGTAATGTTTTTATTATATATTTGAAGTCTGTACGTGTCATATAAAGTGAGATTTTCTTAAGTCACAAACTTTATTTATTGGCGCGCAGCTCTTTTGTTTAATTTAATTTTATCGTTTACTTTGGTATACATTGCATATAATAAACTAAAAACAATTTTATCGTTATTTAAGGTTGAGATTTTGTGAATGAAAATATCTGTTATTCAAAACCATCTGAGAAGTAGCCTATATATATATATATATGATAGTTCAGCAAGATGTAGCAATTCCATGGCATGAATGATGGCACCTTCTGCATACAAATATTACAAGTTACGATTTGATAATTTACAGCAATAATAAGGTAATAATCCTTCACAGTTTAACAAGCTAAATTGTAAATTATTCTTCTATTAAAGTTCTTTAAAATAAAATATTAATGTGATTAAAATAAATGATAAGTTAATAAAAAATTTATACCAAAAAACCCAGTTTTTATCTTTTATAAAACTCAAAACCCTCTATCTCACATTAAAAAAATATTCAGTGACTTTAGTCTTAAGTCATGTGCTCACTCAGCTTGGCATGGGCATTGGTGTTGTTTTTTATATTAAATATTTATATTTTTATATATTTTGATAATAATAATAAAATAAAAAGTAAATTAATAATATGTTTTTTTGAGAATAAGTTTTAAACAAGTTTATTCGAAAAACATATCAACAAGCATAATGAATTTCATGAAGAAATTCATCAAGAAATCTAAGAATAAAGCAAAAGTGAAGACTTAGATTAAGTATTCATTTTAGTACTTCTTTATATCCTACTTGATAGCACAATTGAAATAAACTCACATACCTCACTATACATATATTTAAATGATTAATATATCATATGATAAAATCTAAGATAGACAATTCTAATAATTCATATTGGTTAATGTCAAAACTAAAATTCTGCATGAACTGGTTGATGTTTTGGTGTGACCAAATGAACCGGTCAATCGCTTATTCATCAATGATGAATACTTGAGAATTCAGTAGAAATTCTGATTGATCGCTTGGCTTGACCAATTTGAACTGGTCAATCGTTTAAGTTGCCAGTGGGGCTGTAATGACTATAAACGACTAGTTTTTGCTAGAAACATATACATAACTTGTCTAATTATAAAATTAAAAAGAAAATCCTAACATATATCATATACAGGCTATTCTAAGAGTAAATATAGTTCAAAATCATTAATCCTTAATTATACTCTAATTGGTGCTATTAAACTTTTATAATATAGCACAAGAGTATTCAATCTCAATCTCATTCTCATTACACTTAAACACTTTCAAATCCTATAAGAGTTATCTTATGAGATATAAAGATATTAAAACTTTCAATTGTATTATTCACTCTACCGAGAGAGATAGATAAAAACTCTTGGTATTAGTGATGTAATTTCACTAAGAAAAAATATTGATGAGGGTATATCTTCAAATGAAAAAAATCTTGAAAATAACATATCTTTAAGTGGGAAAAATCTTGGTATGGATTTATCTAGTGGTGAAAAAATTTTAAATAGGAATTATCTTCAAGTAGTGAAGAATCTCAGGTTGGATTCATCAAATGGTGAACAGTATTGGTGTGGATTCATCAAGTGGCTATTGTACTCTTGAACTTAGATTAATGAAGGAATATAAAACTTATGTACGGTTTTTTACTTGAGGTGTGAATATAGACTTATTGAACTATATTAAAAATGAGTTTGCAAATTCTCTCCCTTATTTCTTTTTACATGGGTATTATTTGTGAATATTAGTGATATACCTAATTCATGCTTCTTTTAAATGTTATAGTTGTTTTAATCCTTAAACAACAAGTGGTTTTGGGCTCTAGGCTAAGGCCTAGGTTTGCTTTTTACTATCTTATTTTGGACTTGGGTTTGGGGTTGTTTTAAAATAATTCTTTGATCCATAAAGAATTATTTTTACCAACCCATTTCTTTTTCAACTCATGAATAAAGAGTTGAACAATTTTCTTCCTTAACTTGAATAGTTTTTTATTAAATACAAATAAAATTAGATATTAAAGCAAAAAATTATCATGTTAATTTTATTTTATGGTGTGTAATTAAAAATGATAAATGACGGGAATTATCAGAATTAATTCTACATAAGCTTTGGTTCCAAAATTGAATATAAAAAAGGACACAAGAAAGAGTGCTTTATAGACATTTTTAGTCTTATTCGCCTTAATTTCTTAGATTACCTTCTTATTTTAAAGATTTCTCTCTCTCTACTCTAGAGCTTTAGTTTTGATATATTATTGAGATATTTTAAATTATTAATACTAAAATTATGATTTTTCCCTTGACTAAAAAATCAGAAGAGTTGACCTTGAGTGGTAAAATGATATTTTCGTAAGGTTAATATGGCATTCTTTATTTGTTTGGCTGAAACACTGTCTTTTTTATTTTTTTAATAACAATAAAATTACTGTATTAACCTTAAAAATTTAAAAATTAGAACCTTTGGTCTTGAGGCTTTATAGAAATTTCATTCCACAATGAATAGTGTAATGACTCTATTGCCCTTACCATCCAAATATTTTAACATTGACTTCAAAGGCTTGGTACTAATTTCATAATAGTTTATTATTATTATAATTATTTAGTCCTAGGAGCATTTTATTATTTTTAAAAATAAAATAAAATAAGAAAAAATCTTTTGACATGTGCAAAGCACGCGTCAGTCGTTCTGCAACCTTTGAGTAACAAGTGCGACTAACTCTGGTGGTCTTAGTCATGATTCCGCTATATTATTTGATTTGTCTTAGTGTCTTTTTCCTTCCTAGTTAGAGCATGTATGGTGGTTTGGTCCGGTTTAGCGCATATTTGCTTTTCTTTTTCCCCTTCTCTTGTCTCTTCTCTTACCTCGATTTGCGCACAGTTCCTTGAAAAAATCACATTAGCCCTTTAAATTTTTTTCCCCTTCAAATTTAGTCCTTCTTCTCTTAATTACAAGTTTTAAATTTGAAAAAAATTATTTTAATTTGAAAAGTATTTCAAATTTTATCATTCTTTATTATTATTTTTTATTTTTCAGATTTAGTTTTTATTCTCTTGATTTTTATTTTTTTTATTTTAAGTGATTTATAAAATATATTTATTTTTGCGATTTCATCCTCTAATTTTTTTTCTATCAAGTTTGATCATTATTCTTTTAATTGCTAATTTTATGCTATGACGAGATTTTTAGATTGATTTTTTTTCAACTTTATCCTTCAATATTAAATTTGTTAAGAATTGATTTTCTTCATTAAGCTCGGATATGAGATTTCATGAGTTATAATTTTAGAATATTAACTCAAATTTATGAGATTCACCTAGGTTTTCATTGTTTTTCATGTTGTTAAATTAGGGCTGCCTTTTTTTTACTATTAAATTAACCGAATTTATCTTTTACTTCTTTCATGTTATTTTGAAATATTATCCTAGCTTCGCCTTAACATTTTTCTTCTTCTTGAAATTTATCCCAGCCCCATTGTTATCTTAGCCACAGATGTAGTTTTACTAGAGTCACCCTTTTTTATCCTTTTTTAAATTATATGTTTTTATTCTCTTTCAGCCTTTAATATATTATCCATTATAATTGGACCATCTAATTTGTTTCATTATGAGTTCCATAGTTTTATCACTATCTAATATCTTATATAATGGGTTTCGAAAGTTAACTATGGTTGGTCTAAGTCAACTTGATATGTCGAGGTGTCAATATTTTTTTTAAAAAAATATTTTGTCAAACGTGTCACCAATTAAGTATTTTAGAAGTGGTTCAACCAACATGTATTGAATTTCTTACTTCGTAATATTTTTATAATTTTTTAAATGTTAAGAAGAAATCTGGCAACTCGTAACGCAGGTCAAGAAACTAGTATTTTCTAAAGTTTGTTGGCCTTGTTTAGTAGTTGAACCAAATAAAGTAATATTGTTGGAATCCTACGGCATTGATTACAACCATTTCATTAACACCAAGAGATGAGAAATAAAAACTTAAGGATAGAAAAGTGATCCTTGAAATCAAATGATCATCATCCAAATCAGATTCTAATACTTCAACAAGTAAGTGCTAATAAATAATCTAGTTTAAATTTATGCAATGTCATGCAAGCATGATTTTTTTATGACTATGATCCTATGTATATAGTATATATGATGCAGAAGGAAGCAAAAATAAAGAAAAACAGCAAGCAAGAAAGACAAGGTTTTGACCAAATAAGGTTTCCACATTAAGAACCTTGACTTGTGGTTTTATTTTAAAATATAATTCTAATATATTCTATCTCTATAAGAGGTATACAACTTCTTAAATAGGTAAGAATTCAACCTCTAAAAGGTAAAAAATCAAAATCCTAAAAAAAAAGAAAAAAAATCCAAAATTAATATAAAATCTAAAAAAATTAAGGGATAATAACAAAATTATCTCAAACAACATTTTCATGGCCTAATTTGAGGGTGTTTTGAAACTTGGCTAGTTACATTAAGCTAAGTCTCTTATAAAACTAGGCATGTAGAATAATCCGATAAAATTTAAGATCGATCTAATAATTCAATTGAAAGTTATAGTTATTTTATATTAAATTATTAGTCTGGAATGATAGGCTTCCTTTTGGATTTAATTCTATCCCACATGCCCATAAAAGAGTTTGCTAAGTTTTTTTGCATAATCCATTGATAAAAGATCTTCATCTAACTAAGGGTCTATTTGGGAGTGTAGTTGCAGTTCCTTTTCAAAGTGTTTTTCATTCCGAAATGCATCAAAATATTTTTTTTTATATCTTTAGCAAAAAAAAAAAATTTAAATAACTAAGATATTTTTTATATATATTTTTAGCAAAAAAAACACGAGTTGCCTCCCGTTTTCAAACGCTATCTTAAAATCTTAAAAAATTTCAAACCCATCTACATCAATTTATATGCTTTACCTTGTAGTTGAACTAAATAAACAATTAATCTAAATTAATATTAAGATTTTTATTCAGATCACTAAGAAAATTTTTATAACACTGATAGCGACAGAGGGACAAGTCGAACGTCAATTTAAGGCATAATTAAAAGATAGTGATCCACCAGGAAATCATGTTTCAAGGCCTAGCTCATGAATAACATCTACAACCCTTTCTTTTCTTCTGTTGCCTGGTTAACTCATTGGGAAGACGAAGTGATCCAGCATAAGTTAGAGTTTTCTTAAATGTAAGGTGGGTGATTAATGCAACACCATCCTACTTCACAAAACCAATCCTGTTTCACCCATTTTATTATAGAAATAAACTTTCAGCGCCATTTCACTCTATCTTTTTTCATAGTGTATGTGTTATACATAAAAATTAATTAAGAAAAAGATGAAGTCTGGGAGAGGAAGAATGGACCAAACTTGGTTATGAAATCAAACTTGGTAGAAGTCTAGACTTATATAATATTGGGCTATTTCATATTTGTATGGATCAAAGGTTACGTGAGAAGTTCAATTGTAGTGAAGATAAAATGTGAGCAGCAATCGATGTGAATAATTAGACGATAAAAAAAGTTTATATATAATATGATGCAAGATTCTTAAAATAAAAAATAAGAAATGGATGAATCTAGGTAATTTGAAGACAAAAGAGAATCTATATGTTACTTGTACGCTTATAACTAGTAAGCTATAATAAAAAAGATGATACTTGTCGCGCCCGACATCGCGGCGGTTTTAAAAAATAATCTCTTGATTTATGAAAAAAAAACAGATTTCTAACATCTTGTTCTTTTAGAAACAAGGTTTTGTTTAAGGAGTCGCCACCTAGTATTATGGTCACTAGGAACCCTAACTGGTCAACAGAGATTCTATGGTACGGGACTGGTTAAGTAAAAGGGAAGATATTATCACCCCTTAAACGTTCTGCCTAAAGCAGACTGCATTGCTGGTTTTGTCTTAAATTGCTAAACATTTATTACTGACTCTGGCGCCAGTGAATATTCAATCTCAAATAATTCCAACTCTAGCGTTGGTAAAAATTCCCCCATGAATAATTCCAACTCTGGCGTTAGTAAAAAAAATTTCCACCATGAATAATTCCAACTTTGGCATTGGTAAAAATTCCACCACGAATAATTCCAACTCTGGCTTTGGTAAATATTCATAGCTATAAAAAAAATTAGTATATTTTCCTTTTTTTTATTCATGATCTTGATATCATTGAATAAGTTGATAAAAATACATTTTTTCTCATACATGCAAAAAAATCTTATTTCTACGCTTTCTATTTTTTTATATTTTTTTTGGGGCTGGGCCCAGCTCAGCCCATGTGGCTGGGCTGGACCCGGCAGGCCTAGCCGGGTCACAGGCTTGACCCGGCTGGCCATTTTTTCTGTTTTTTTACCCGCAGGCGTGCGTGAACTGCTCACGCACGCCTGTTACAACAACATGCAATTAAAATGCAGGGAGGGACAATGCAACTTACCTGTCGCTGCACTTGAAGACGGGGATGACAACTGACCAGCGTTACTCCTCTCTGTTACTGCTTTCTGTCTACTCCTCTGTTTTAGCTTTCCTTGTTCCGTCGTCTTCTTCTTTTCTGTTTCAGTTTGTTCCCCTACTCGTCGTCTTCCCCGCTCATCCACGTCCGTCTGTTTTTTTGTTCTTCTCGTCCACCGATTCTGTCCTCTCTTTTCCGTGTTTCTCCTCAGCTTCTCTTCCTTCTCTGTGGCCTTCTCTGGCTTATAAAGCCAGAGAATGGCCTTTCTTCACGCGTTCGTGCCTCACAATCGTGAGGCACGAACGCCTCTGTTTCTTTGAGAAGAAACAGGGGTAGAAAACTTGCTCCCCTCTGTGTAGTTTCTGTTCTTGCGTCTTGTTGTGTTCCCGGTGTTCCTTCCTCTCTGGAAGCAGGGAAACGGAGACGTGATGGAGGACTGGTGGGCTAGTTGCTTTCTTCCTCCGCTGCTCGTGGCCTCCTCTGTTTCTTTGAGAAGAAACCAGGGGAACGAAAGTCTGCCCTTTTTCCTCTTCTAGTCCCTCTTCTTCCCCTTGTTCTGTTTCTCCCCGTCTCTCCTTTGTTTTTTTCTTTCGTGTTTCCTTTGTGTTCTGGGTTTTTTGCTTTGTTTTTGCTCTGGTTCTCCCCTTTTTTCCAGTTTGTGTGGCCCCCCCCCCCCCCCCCCCCCCTCTCGTTCGTCTCCTCCGTTTCCTTTTGAAGAAACCAAAGGCTCCACACGTCCACTCTTTTTCTTTTGTCTCCTTCTGCTTTCTTTCTCTGGCTTCTTATAGCCAGAGAAAGTCATGTCGTTGCACAGATAATAAAGTGACTGTTATTGCAGGAGTAATAGCGATGCATCGTTGGACATCCCTTACACAGAGATTCTTTTTTTATATATATTGACATACTGAGATATTAAATCCATCTCAACTTTGCAACTTGAATTATGAATTCCATTAAGTTTATATATTTTTTTATTATAAATATAATAACAAAAATAGACGCTTGTAAAATTAAGCATCGTATAAATGTCATGACTTTTGTTTAAGACTATGATAAGCTTATAAAAAACAAACTGAAACAAATTATGACAACTAATTTAAAATTAATAAAATATTAAAGGATAAAATTGAAAGGAAAAAAAAAAACATTCAATCGAAAGAATAAAAAAATAGAAGTTAAAATTTCAAAATAAAAGAAAATGGGAAAAACATCGGAGCACCACTTTCAGTGTTTCTATATAAACTAGATGCCATGCCCACGCGCTGCCGCGGGCTTGTGGCATGCCTGTGCGTTGTCGTGGACTTATAAAAAAAACATAAAAAAAAATTATATGAAGAAAGACTGTTGCAATCTACTATGTTTTAAAGTAACAAACTATAAAGATAATTTTAGAACAAAAACATTAAAAAAACTGAAAGAAAAAAAACCACGTAGGAAAACACTGTAGCAATCTATAGTGTTTTGCGATGAAATATACAGTTGTAATTCTCAACCAACTCAATATTAAAAAAAAATAGACAAAGATAATTTTGAAAAAAAATCATAACAAAAAAAAAACATGTGGGAAATGACTGTAGCAATTCACAATGTAATTCTCAACCAGTTCAATATTAAAAAAATAAAATCGTCATAGATAATTTTGAAAAAAATCATTAAAAAAATTAAAAAATCATGTGGGTAAACACTGTAGCAATCCACAATGTTTTAAAGAAAAAAACTATAAAACTAAATTCTTAACCATCTCAATATTAAAAAAATTAAATTCGACAAAAATAATTTTAGAAAAAAAACATGTGGGAAACACTGTAGCAAAAAAACCATGTGAGGAAACACTGTAGCAATCGTCAATGTTTCAAAGAAAAAAAAACTATAAAGCTAAATTCTCAGTCAGTTCAATAGTAAAAAAAATAAAATCAACAAAGATAATTTTGAAAAAAAATATAAAAATAAAAAATAAAAAAAATAAAAAAAAGAAGATAATTTTGGAAAAAAAACAAAAAAATAAAAAAACGAAAAACAAAAAAGAAAAAACATGTAACGAAATTTCAAGACGTTTAAACTATCTGCCCTCCAGTACACTGTAGCATTTGTGAAAAAACCAGTTGTGGGGAATAAATTCCCAGACAGATAGTTTAATTAATTTCCGCGTGGGGAAAAAACAAAAAAAAAATTGTGGGAAAAGCTACATTATTCTTCACACACATATTTTAGAGTATTAGTTAATAATGAATGAGGTGGGACAAGCCTCAGGTTTTTAAATCAAAAGGCATTCAATCGGAATAGGAAAAAAATAAAAAAATAAAAAGTAAAAAATAAAATAAAAGTCAGTTTAGAAGGACAATGAAAGTAGAAATGGAAAAATACCCTCCAGCTAATGTATTAGGAGATTGTGTGATATTCTCTTTTTGGTTATTCAAACCAGTAACTTGGATTATTAAAAAATACTTTGATCATATATTTCATTAAATTTAATAATTTTACCCAATCACATAGAATAATTATTTGGTTAACAAAATATATTCTACTTTTTGTATTGGGATCCACATATAATTGTATTTTGAATTTTAGTTTTTTAGAGGCTAAAATGACATATTGTTTTTTATTTTACATGTAAAAATTCATTTCAGAGTATTTTTAATAAAAAAACATTTCTTTTTAAACTTACTTTTTGTATAAATAGCATCTAAAAATATTTTTTTAAAATATATTTTTTTAAAATTGTAAATACAAAAAGTTATCACAATCATAGTCATGAAACCTAACTTGACTCGAATAACCCAAGTACTTGGCTGGGTTACAAATCACGAAACTCAGGTTTGCAATTGATTCAATCAAATCAAGGTGATCCACTGGGTTAACCTGAAACCACCCATCATAACCCAGGTGAGACCCAATTCTTTTTGTTTTACAATTTTTTAATAAGTCAAAAAAATATAAAATTAATTTGTTGATACTTAAGCTTACATATATTTTTATAGCCTACATTTATATGAATCATTTCTTAATTTTTCGATGTGAGATAACAATATATAGATTATATCTATATGAATTGTTTTTTAATTTTTTGATAAGTTTTTTATTTGAGATAAACTTCAATTTTTTTTATATAGTTTACACATGAATTATATTTTAGTTTTTCAATATGACTATACTACACTTCATCTTTTTCTTTTTATAATCTATCTCTACCGACATTATTTGAAAAAAAAATTCATTTAAGATATTAAAATCAATTTATTTATTTATTTATTCAGGTTAATCTAGATTTAACTATATGGCTTGGGACCTGATATTTTATCCGTATCAATCTCTAAACTAAATTTAATGACTATAATCACAGTACTAAACACACATTAATTATGAAGATTAGAGTTCATGGCTTAAATAGGCCGAACCTTGACTAGTCTAATGATTGTAAATTCTTGCTAACTTGGTCTGCAAGCTACAAATGATACTGTCTCGAAAGATCGAAAAAATTGAATGGGTATTTTCACCATTACTCGATATATGACTAAAAGGAATTCGCTAATTTTTGTTCTTCTTTTACATAGTATGCAACTTACCAGCAAACTAGTTTTTTTTATTTGTGCTAAGCAGTAGATTTGTTTTTTAAGATTTAGAAAAAAAAATAAACATGTTGGCAAGTCAAAGATTTTATGCATAATGAACAAATATATATATATATATATATATATATATATATATATATATATATATATATATATAACAATGACACATTAGATCAATCCAAGTCAATAATAATTAAGTTATGAAACCTGTGATATGAGGCGTTAAATTGTGATAAAATCATGAAATTCATGTTGAAACAAATTAAAAAAATTCAATTATAATGAACCAGGTATCGAAAACCAAAAGATGAAAAAATTAAATTAAAAAAATAACAAAAAATAACTTGAGTAAACTTATATTAGTGGTCGGCAGAACATTGAGGGCTAGGGTAACTTTTTTTAGAATCATGAAGAATAAAGTAAAGGTGACGCTAGGATTTCTAAAGAAGTAAAAGAAACTTGAGACTCAGGTCATGAGTCTACTGAGTTTAATAAATTCTGTTAATTTAATTATATATAAAAAGGAAAACTATAATTTCATAACATGCAAAAACCAAGCAGACCCGACAAATCTCATAAATCCGGTTTAATCTTCTATAATAATAACTCGTGAAATCTTAGACTCTGATTAAATCAAGTTCAATTCTCAACTAATTTAATGTTTGAGGATAAAAAATCAATATAAAAAACTTGTCAAGGAAAAAAATTAGAAATAAAATGAATGAGGATGAAGTTGCAAAAAAAAATCAATTTTATAAATTATCTCAAATAAAAAAATGGAAACCAAATCCGAGAATTGAAAAATTAAAGGAGGATGAAATTGAAATATTTTCCAATTTGAGAATTTTTTTTTCAAAAAAAATTGCAATAAAAAACAATGACTAAATCTGAAAGGAAAAGAAATTGTAGGGCTACTGTGATTTTTTAGGGGTGACACACAAATCGAGGTGGATGAGAGATAAATAAAGAGAAAAAAGTAAATTGAATAGCCACCAAACCAGATGGAATCACAATGCACGTGCAATGTAAGAAGGAAGAAAACATCAAGTCTAATTGAATATAATGGTGAAACAGTGGTTTCTATCACTGTAGTCAATCTTACGCGCCTCCAACAGGCTATTTATTTTTTATTTTTTATCAAATTACCACATGACCTCTAATCCTAAACAATAATTATGAAAAGCCCATGTAGTCATGCTTCTAGAGTTTTAATTCTAAGCTATCCTAGTTCATAGAAAATCATATAAGCTATCCTAAATAACCTAACAATCTCAAAACACCCTAAAAACACCTATAAAAAAATCAACAAAACAAAAAATGTAATGGACTATAATTTTATAAAGCAATTTTATCTTTCAAATGTAATTATTACACCAAAATAAACTGTAATTTTATTTTATTTTTTTTTATTTTAGAAGAGTTTTTCCTATATGGAAGCGCTATCCAAACAAGCTCAAGTCACAAATTATCAACACAAAGGTAGCCTCAGGATCATCATCCATCAAAAAGCATGATTATACACAATATTCATACAAAATAGCAAAATTACAACATTTCGTTGAACATATTCAAACATTCTAAAAAAAATCATCTTTTATTTTGGTTTTTCTTACTATCCATATGGTATTGTTAGCTTAAGTACATATAATGAATTATTAACATAACATTGATTAAATTTACAAAATTCTACCTAAAATAGAATAATTAAGAAAATATGGAGTATGTTATCAAGGTTAAGGTGATGGATGAGATATACCTGTAAAACACATAGAAATGTAGAATATATATTAAGCATATAAGTATAAACTAATAACTTTACCACAATCTAGGATTAGACACAACATTAATGGTCCTTTCATTAGCATATTTAAACTATGCTATATTTTCAATTTATTTAATCCTCCTCACCAAGTAATAAGCCTTCCCTTCTTTTATTACATTTATTATTCTACCACTTTCATGTATAAATTAATATTCCATCAACTATGTATCCATTCATCCATTTCAATTATCATAACTTATGCTTTAAGATGTTCTTTTACCTCCATCATTGTGGTCAACTCAATTTCACATCAAATCCCCTGCCATTACAGCCGGTTTAATTTCCTATCATAGCCTCTGTCATTACGGGTGGCTTAATTTCTCATCATAGCCCCTTTTATTGATGCCAACTTAGTTTTCAAATCATAGAGCCCCCACCATTACGGTCATTTTAATTTCCTATCATAGCCTCTGCCACTACGAATGACTTAATTTCACATAACTTAAGCATCACCATATCATGCATCATTCACACACCAAATAATTATGCAAAACACTTTTTAACTAAAATGAAATAAGGTGATGAACACATACTTAAAGCTTTTGTTGAGTGTGCTCCTCTTACTAAGAGTTTCACTTCTGAAGTTCTCCTTAAATTTTCAAAAGAATATCCCGAATTAGTACCCAATTTTTCTTTGGTTCATTTATCACTTCTACTCAAACATATTATCACCCACTTTCATGATACAATTAAATGACGAATCGTATTGTCACCCATTTTCATAATATAATTTAATGACCAATCTTATCATCACCCATTTTTGTAATACAATATAATGACATGCTACTTTTGTATATTTATTATACTATAAGTAAATCAATATCCCACATCATTTCTTGTTAATCCATGATTGAAGGTTTAGTAGCTAATGCATGGGTCCTTTTATGACATTTAGTTGATCATCATCAAGATGGACAAGCTTCCATTTAATGGGTTTATTTTCCTTCACACGATTCATCCAACATCTAGTGTGCATTTAAACTAAATCATCCCTTACGTAAAAAAATATACATACACAAACTTTCTAAAATATAACAACCATGTTTTAACTCATCATAAATCAATATACAATTATTCTCATAATTTATCAAACACATAGTGTGCATTTAAACCAAACCATCCTTTACATGAAGAAAATACATACACAATTCATCCATAACACATCAATCATGGTTTAACACATCACAAATCAATTTGAAATTCTACATACAATTCATCATCATGCCATAAAATTAACATCAAATTATGCCCTAATTAGAAACTATGGTGGCATGAGCTTTTGGCTCACTAATCACCACCATGGCCAGCCATCCATAGATTTGAGATTCATGGGTAGCCTCCACTACACCAAATTGCCTCATAATTGTATAATTCCTAGAACAAAGTGAATAAGAACTCAATCAAACTAATGTTTTCATCATCAGTTAAGACTAACACATAACACTTCTAAAAAGTACAACATCTAAGAGATATCCATTTCCACTTCGATTTCAATTAATAACAATGAAATAAAATGAGGATAAAGCCTTTTACCATATGTAGACAACTCAAGTTGGATGGGTCTTTGTGATGAAATTAAAGAACAAACGTTTAGCACCCTTTTTCTACCAAATAGATAAACCCTTTCTAATTATCCTAACTTCTAAATTCTAAGGCAATGATTTGGATCCTAAACCTAACAACAAAACACAATCCTTACCTTTCAAATATGGGTGTTGGACTCGAGATGATGGTTATGGCTTATTAAGCTTTGATCTAATTTCTTGTGTGATGTCCCAAATAAACCTGAAAACCTCCACTTACACACAATGGGCATATGTTGGATCATGGGATCCATGCTAAATTTGTCAACAATACAAACTCGTTCACCTACATGACTGATCTACCCTTAATGCGATATTCAAGGAATAATCTTATTGTGATTTATAATTTTCATACTGATTATTAAGTTACAAGAGGAATCCAAACCATACAAATTAATGGAAAATCAATATTAAAACAAAAATTCAGCTCTCTTATTTTTAATACGATGTCCAAAGAAAAACCTAATTAAGATTTATAATTCATAGATCAATTTTAAGTTATGAGACAAATAAAAATCCATAGGAAAAATAGTCATATACAAATATACATCTCGTCAATATTTATGACACAAATTCAATTACTCTATGATATCCGAAGAAAAATCTAAATAGGATTTACTCTCATAGTCCAACTTTAAGCGATGATGACATCGTAAAATATTACAAATGATGAGAATAAAAAAAAAATATGATACTAATATTTAGAACTTTTAAAACATTTACCATTAATACAACTTCGAGGAATAACCTATTAGGATTTACAATGGTAAGTCAATTTTAAATTGCAAAAATTATCAATCGATCGATATACTTAAACACATAAAAAATAACAAATTCACACATCAATCTAACAAAACCTAAATTCATTGCAATTCAAAAATATAATATCCAAAAATCAATCAATATAAATAATTTAAACATTAATCCAACCAATCCAAAATTCAAACCAGCCAAATAAAAATTCAGCCCAATTCAAAAGGACAATATAAAAAAAATTCAAGCCAAATAAATAATTCTCGCATCTACCCAACATAACTAAAAACCAGTGAAAATAAATAATTCAATGCATTAAAGGTTAGAAAGGACCATTGGGAGTTGTTGGAAGTCGACTGGACGCTGCTAGAATTTGATTTGGGTTGGTAGGGGTTACGGGTATATGTCACGTGGTTTCACACACCGGTGAAGGGAGGAGGCGCGTGAATCGATGGGATAGCT
>Ga0325410_1003830_pt1 | contig 16940 bp, 12 predicted proteins | sample PopdelMetagenome_16_FD_206182 | JGI IMG/M metagenome (GOLD analysis project Ga0325410, IMG submission 206182) | Populus deltoides microbial communities from Bellville, Georgia, United States - Xylem-PdIQD-R3 | ecosystem: Host-associated > Plants > Phyllosphere > Stem > Wood/Secondary xylem...
TACAACATATAAATGCATTTACGGCAAAAGATGTGTTGGGTTCTTTTCCACTACCTTTGTCTGACTGCGACATCAAAAAGCACATGATCCCATAGCCAAAAGGCAAGTGTTTGATGGTAAAAAGCGTTCCTTGAAACTAACCTACAAAACACAAACAAAAATGGAGTACAGGTACTTTTACCCTCTGCCCTCCTCTGGGTGAATGGGAAACAGACAAGCAAAACCCTTTTAAGATTTAAAAAAAAAAAAAACAAGTTTTCACAGAGAATCACAAGCAAATACACGAGACCACTATCAAAAACTTTCAATTCCAATACAATGATACTACTTCCTATAATATCTCATGCAGAATCAAGGTACATCAATGCTGAAACCTAGCAAATTTTCTCAGCATGGTACCCATTGAAGGGACAATCATATGCATGAAAAAATAAAAAAGTAAACCAACCAAAAAGACAAAAGCAACAATCAAAACATGGAAACATGTTACACTATGTAAGAATGCATTGAGGTACAGAGAAATTAATTGGGGGGGGGGGGGGGGGGGTAAACACACCAGTAATTGCATCCATAACTTTTTCAGTGTTTAATGGTAAAATGTATCTGCCATCATCCACATTCTTCAATAACAAAGTTGCATTGATTGCAAGATAGATTTACAAAACACAATAGTGACATATCCCAACCAATTTCTCTCAAGCTTACCCCTTTTTTTACTCGATTAAATGCATCCCAAAACAACAGTGAACACAAAATCGAAATCATAAAAGGGTTTCATCCTAAAAGCGATGAAGTTCAACAACGAAACCATTCAACACATCACGTTAAGGTTGTAGAAGTTCTCAATGAAATATCTTTCAGAAACAACTAGCCTTCGGCATTTTCAACATCGTTCACATACTTTATGATCCCACAGCTCCAACAAAAACCCCCTTCCAAAAAACAAAAATAAAATAAAATAAAACGTTAATTTTATTTTTTTTACTTATTTATTTGTTAGGGCAAAAAAGAACCCATGATCCACACGCCCATTCCCCTCTACTTCCTTCTTTCCCTCGGTAACCAAACAGCCAAGGGCTCAAAAACGACATGCCCTTATCCTGCATCACCCCGTTTCAAAGACCAACCACAACACAGAAAGCCGCAGAAAATCAAAACACAGAGCACGCAGAAAATAAAAAAAAATTCCCAGAAACCAATAAAGAAAAAAAAATCAGGGTTTAACGTTTTACCTAAAAATTAAAGTGTTTCTTCCTTAAACATTCGTCAAGACATTGTTAAAAGAAATCCTGAAACGAACAAGAAAAAAGATGTTTTTTTGCAGAAAAAAAAAGGGATCAAAGAAGAAGACAGTTAGGGTTTGCTTACCTTGGTGTTAGTTGAGGATTTGGTGTCTGATTGATGGGTTTTGAGAGATTTCAAAGAGGAGAGAGAGTGGAATGTATCTTGTTTCTTTAGGGCCGACGCTGTACGTAGCCTAACTAGAAATTATTTCTTTTCGGTTTTTCATGAAAAAATAAGTAGGGTTTATATTTAAATATGTAAATTAATATAAATAAAAAAAACACGAAACAAAAATATACTAAAACTCAATCGCTAATTTTATATGAAAAAACTTGAAAAAAATTTATTTTAATATATTTTTTAAAATATTATACACTTCGATCCCAACAATTCTCTGTTAAAAAAATATATATATATTTTAATTATGTTTGTTATAAAAATCATAAATCAGCACCTTTAGGCTCTCTAGTTTTCTTTTTGTAAATCATAACATTAACTTGCAAAACACAAGGTTAGTTTAGGTTGATTATTTTTATTAAAATAATATTATGTTATTTTTAAAAAAAATTTCTTGGTATCAACGTCTTCCAATTTAAACTGAATTTGTCCTAGTCAATTGAATTTCACCAACTCAATGTTTAATCTTTTAATTCAATTAAAAATATAATCAAGATCATGGTTTAGATTCTCCAAATTAAATTCTAGTCTAATTCAATAAAAAAAAAAAACTTAACATGCGTTATTAGGTGCTAAACTTCTTGAGTCCATTAATTAGAATAAATTGTTTTTTCAAAGTGTTTTTTTATCGAAATGCATCAAAATAATATTTTTTTATTTTTTAAAAATTATTTTTAAAACCAGCGCATCCAATTGATATAAGACATACAAAAAAAAATTAATTTTTTTAAAAACACGGTTGGCCCGCTTCCAAACAGGCTCATAAACATGTGGGGATCTAATATGAGATTTTTAAAACAAAAAGGATTGACAAGTTATTTAGCTAAATAAACAGGGACTAAATAAATAGTTTACCCAAAATATTTCTAATTTTTTATATATACTTTTACAGTTGTACTAGCGTGCATTTTTTTTTTTTTCCTTTTTGGGTAATCTTCTAGTTGTTGAGATTGAAATTTAAACATGGCAGCAGCTGCAGGAGGAGCAGAGTCGGCAGTGGCAGGGGTGTCCGGTGCCGTCCTTCCCAATGGTGGTAAACTAGTACGGATTTTCAGGAAAAAAAAATTAGGGTTTTTTTTTTTTGGGTAGGAGAAAATTGTGGGTTTTAAATTTAAATTACCTGGCTGGCATCTTCTAATAGTTCAAGCATAATGGACATTAAATTAGATATGTACAGCTTTAATGGTGCAATTTAAAATAGCTAATTATCTGGCAGATATAATTATACACAAGATTAAGATTTAGATCGTTCAATATCATCAACCACACATCCTCTCATCCACGCATGATGGATGAATTCAAATCCCAATCACATTATTGTTCAATATAATAATTAAGATCATGGCTCAAAATCTTTCTGATTTTCCCAAGTTTAACATATATTTTTAAAAACAATATTAGCAAAATCCAAAGCTTTACTATAAGAGTGAAAGCAAACTATCTATAAAATACACCTAAAATGAACTTATTAAATTATTATAAGAGTCAAATTAAGGTTCATATATAACATTGACATTAAAGAATCAATTTTCGAAAAGTAAATATATTACTATACTCATTTTTATTTAATTTTATTATTATTATAAAAGTAAAAAACTCCTATGTTATTCAATGGCTCGAACTAATTTATATTATTCAAAATTAGAGCGTGTGTGGCAGTGTGGTTGCGGGTGCTTTTCAAATAACTTTTCGTGCCAAAATGTATGTCAATGATTTTTTTTATTTTTTAAAAATCATTTTTGACATCAGCACATCAAAACGATTCAAAACATACAACCCATATTAAATTTTAGTAAAAACAAAATTCAAAATTTTTGGGAACGCAACCGCAGCCGCGTTCCCAAACGAGTCCTTAGTGTATTTGTTTTTGAGGTAGCTTTTATAGTTATAATTTAAAAAAATAAAATTTTAAAAAAATATGGTTAAATGTTGTTAATTTAATTTAGATATGTATTTGGTAAAAATTATAATTGAGGTTTATATGTAGCAAAAAACATATATAAAATATTTTGTAGTTGTGTTTGGAAATATAGCTACAGTTGCTTTTTAAAATACTTTTTACTTTAAAATACATCAAAATATTTTTTTTATTTTTTAAAAATTATTTTTGATATCAACACAACAAAATAATCTAAAAACATAAAAAAAATTAATTTAAAGTAAAGAAAAAAATAAATAAATTTAAATTTTTTTAAAAACGTTTTTGAAATACAAAAACAAACATGGTTTTACGAAACTCAGTTAAAAAAACATGTAAAAACTGCTTCACAAAAACTATGTTTCAAACTTAATTTTTTTGCGAGCCCTGCAGTACAAAACACATTTTGGTTTATTACCAAACACTTTAATGTGTTTGTTGCACCGCAAACACAAAAACAATCGCAACCTTAGTTTTTACTTTAAAATACATCAAAATATTTTTTTTATTTTTTAAAAATTATTTTTAATATCAGCATAACAAAATAATCTGAAAATATAAAAAAAATAATTTAAAGTAAAGAAATAAATAAATAAAATTTAAATTCTTTTAAAAACATTTTTGAAATACAAAAACAAACATGGTTTTACAAAACTCAGTTAAAAAAACATATAAAAACTGTTTCACAAAAACTATGTTTCAAACTTAATTTTTTTGCAAGCCCCGCAGTACAAAACACATTTTGATTTATTACCAAACACTTTATTGTGTTTGTTGCATCGCAAACACAAAAACAATCGCATCCTTAGTTTTTACTTTAAAATACATCAAAATATTTTTTTTATTTTTTAAAAATTATTTTTGATATCAGCGCAACAAAATAATCTAAAAACATAAAAAAAATAATTTAAAGTAAAAAAAAAAATAATTTTACAAATCTCAGTTAAAAAAACATGTAAAAACTGCTTTATAAAAACTGTATTTTAAACTTAATTTTTTTTCAAGCCCTGCAATACAAAATATATTTTGGTTTATTACCAAATACTTTACTATGTTTATTCCATCGCAAACACAAAAACAATCCCAACCTTAGTTTTCACGAACTAATCTTAAACACAACTTGACTCTGCTCGTTCACAGCCCTGCCTGCTCAAAAGCACTCATAATCAGCATCAGGGAACAAAGAGAGAACACCCTTGTGCATCTCATTGAACACAAAATATCATTACTATAGCAAACATGTCTTGGGCAGTACAAATCCCAAAAGGCATAATTATAGAAAAAAAAGCAGCTCTCTATATGGATCAACTAGTAAAAAAGTAAAAATAGTTTGGAGTTGTAGCGTACGAGATTTTCCACCTACAACTGTGTTAAAAAAAGGTTGGAGACATTCTTCTTCTCTCACCTTCAATGATCCAAGTAACAAAAAATCATCATCTTTCTCCTTGGTAGTATAATTGGGCCATCGGTAGACAAAATTCCCACAATGTGATCAAAATTAATGGGATAAAAATGTTACATATCAAGGCAATGATGAATCCATACCGTTTAATTGATGCCTCTAGATTTGCTGCTACTTTCCTTATCAGCACTATTCTCCAAATTTCAAAGACTTGTGTAATGGTTCAGACACGTTTCTTCTTCTCTAAATTGGCTGCAGCCAACCGTTGTCGTTTCTTCCAAGATGGAATCCTACCAGGGAAAGCCCATCTCAACAATTTCTCCCATGTATAGCAGCTCAGGAACATGAGCAAAGCCCAAATCAAAAGCTTGTTCCTCAGTTCTGGTGGCAAGGGAACCAATTTCAACCAGTCATTCAAGTTCCTGAAAAGGTCAGAAGTGATCACCGTGAAGAAACCTGCAGCAGCCAAGATTGCGTACAAGAATGGTTTGCTTTCTGTGATGCTCTGGTTGAAAGGATGACCGATATAGTTCACAGCAAAAGTGGCTAGCTGGAGCATCATGCTCACCATGTATGAAACGGTGTTCACCAGATTCGGGTGAAAATCGGAGTCGGGTTCAATGCATTCATCAGGCATATATTTCTCAGCACTTTTCACAGACGACATCAGAAAAAACAGGTGGATTGCAAACTGTCCCATGAGAGAAAGGAAAACGTAGAAGCAGAAAACATGAGGGTGGGGCCTTTCAGCTGAAAGTGTGGGAAGGGGGCGTGCTTGGGAAATGAAAAGGAAAAAAGCAGCCGTAAAGACACCACTGATTGTGGCCTGCACATCACCAAGCTTGACACCATCCAGATACATGACGCTCAACACATATGCTGTAGCAAGGCAGTTAAGACCAAGTATTTTAAACATCTGGAGGGTAGTCACAAGAGTACTGCGACCCTGACGAATTATGTCTGTGGTGGGGGCAACCGATGCATGCTTTGCTGTGAAGGGAGAAGCCATTGAGGCATCTCCAAGCTTGACAATGGGGGCTGAACGACCATCACCTTCCTCATTCATCTCTTCCATCAGCTTCTTCAACCTCTGTCGTTGCATTTCTGCTGCTGTCTGGTGGCGGTTACCAGCTGTTTGATTGCTGGAATCTGATTTTGTGACAGCTTTGCCTCTAGAAGAACTTTCTCCATTTAGATTACTAACTTCAGGCTTCGATTTTTTTGACTTTGAAGGCTTCAGATTTCCATCTTTAGGTGTTTCTGATGAAGAGTTTCCACTTTTTGTTGGAGGCACTGCATTCAACAGTGCTACTCCTACATGGGCCTGAAAAACATGTATCATGTATTTATACTGTTTTTGTTGTTATGTCCTTGTAAGACTGATGTCAAACCTCAAGTTTTACCTTTAAAATTGTATGGGCATCGCTAAAGATCTATCCTACCCAAGCTGAAATAATAAAGTTTGATTGGTCCAGAAAATAAAAGAAAATAAAATATTTGGCTCCTGGTTGAACTAACAACTGAAGTCCACTAGTTGGCAACAAGAGTCAATTCTAAGTGTTCCAGGTGACCGTCCAATAATATGATTAGTCTGAACTAAAAAGGTCTACAACCACACACGCATGCACACAAACAAATATATGGAACAGTTGTGGGCATGTATTGCTGTTGAAATTCAAAAACAGAGATCAATTAATTACCAGCTATGAACTACTTATCCATGCATACAGAAACAATAAGTGCATGCTAAATGCAGTACCAAAACAATTGGAGCAAATATTTGCTCAAGAAATGAAAGTGCATGTGTAAATCATGTATATACCTGCTTCAAAGCTCCAACATCATTGGTTCCATCCCCACACATCAGCGTGACCCTCCCTACAGTTTTGAAAGTGGTCAAGATGAGTTCCTTTTGCTCAGGAGCAACTCTTGCAAAAACCTGAAACCATAATAATGGGCATGCATCATCAAGATGAAACCATCATGGAAAATCAATCCCCAACAAGCAGTATGATTCAGAACCTTGACATAAGGAATGACTTGTAGGACAGCAGAACTCTGTTGCAACATGTCAATACAGTCACCTCCAATACAGAGATCATGAGTCTCTGACAATTCTTCAGCCCCTTTGTCACTGAAATTAGATGCATTTTGTTTTTCTCAGACTAAAGAATCAAAATTACAATTGATAAAAAGAGCAAGTATGCCATAAATATTGGGCATAAAGTATCAAAATAGCCTCCCTTTCTTTTTTTCAATTTATTGAGGTGGTAACTTTACCCGTAACTGATTTTCTCCATTTCATCTGGAGATATCCACTCATATCCTTCTCCGCTCCTTGATGGACCAAGAATTAATGCTGGCTTTGATATGATATGCACTTGGCTAGCAACATGGCAAGCTGTCAAAGCTTGGTCACCAGTGATCATCACCTAAAAACAGTGAACATCATGAGTGCTATTTTCAATCAAATGAGGAATACACAAAGCTGCAAAAAACTCAAATTTCATTTATCAAGCAGTTCTAAACCCTTAAAAGCCACAAGGAGCACTTCTTGATTCCAATGAAAATAAAAAAACAAAACTGGAGTTATTGAAATCCATAACAAAGAAAACCAATAAACATAATTTTTTTTAATTTATCAGCAGGCGATCTAATATGTTGAATGTGGCATACATACATATGCCAACTAAAATTACTGAGAAGTTACCACTTACCAAGTCATGAGATGAATTCTTTAATTCAGACAATACACTAGCAGAATCCTCTCTTATAGGGCAGTTGAATACCTGTGATTACAATCATGAAACTTTAATAATGACAAGAATATGGAAAGTAATTACTGACAAGCAAATTACAGAACCCAGAAAGGGTTTCTTTTTTTTTTTTGCGGGGGTTGGGGGGGTTGCATCATGGGTGAAGGACTTATTGCTTACTGCAAAGCCAGCAAAAGCAAGACCAGTCTCCACTACATCTCTGTCCAAGCTTCTAGCTTCGCTAACCTTCATGGGAACAAAAAGATATAGCAACTTCAGCATGCATGGTATACACATTGAACAAATTTATACAACAGGACCTCGATCCCAAACTACTTGGGGTTGACTGTAAGGATCCTTTAGTGCCATTCTGCAAGTTCATATACACAATGAACAAATCTATACCATGAGAAAATTCAGATAAGGTAAATCCCATGCCTCATCACGAGAACAAATGAGTGATTTGCATTTCACACTAAACTACAAATTACTATAGTAATTATTGCTCCACAAAAAACATGTAAAATAACATATCATTTTAACTAACTTGTATAGTTTGCTGCTTGAATTGACAAGGGGCAAAAACAAAAGCAAGACTTTCATGATTGGCATTATAGAGAATTAAAAATGATGCAAAACAGAGAAGACTGAACAACAAATATGTCACTCGTGCATTCCTAACATCTCCAGAAATGTGTTTCAAGATGACCTGGCAAAAAGATGAAGCTGGGTGGAAATGGTCGTGATACTTTCACATGGAATATTAATCAGTTCAATCCCATAATTGTATTTACAAGACTCAATGTATGGTCCGCATCTAGCATTATGAATGACAAACAATAAAATTGAAGATAGGGTTCAAACAACCTTTTCGCAGGTGGATCAGAAAAGGTATCAAGTGCATATAACAGTGAAAATCAAAATAGAATATGCACACTATTTAAGTAAATACAAAGGCGAGAAGAAAGTAAAAGATATTAGAAACTTACTGTCATGTCCGGAAGGTACTTGAAAGCAAGGGCCAGAACTCGAGACCCTTGACGTGTGTACTTTTTATATGTATCAACATATGATGGTGGCAAGTCAATGAGTCTATCCTGAATAGTTTCAGGTGCACCCTGAAACATCCAAAACAAAAATCATGATGATATTATCTCCAAGGACAGTAAAAGATAGACCGCAATTAAATCAGCAATTCTTTTTTCATATTATTGTATTTTGCCAGGCAATGAAATTAGAAAATGGTCACTAATCAAGTAACAAATGATATGTTGTGATGGGTCAAAGAATTAGCAAAGTATTGTCATAATGTGGCAATTGAGGCTCAGAGCCACATTTAGATCAGCTTCCAATACACTCCTTTGCAAAACATCTGATAGTGGCCCATCTAGTGATTGAAATATTTAAAAACAAACAAATGTTTACAGAGTCCTCAGCAAATGAAAAGGTCAATATCTTAAATCTGTGAATTGCTTGCCAAATTTGTTCAAGTCCAGTAACTCATATGAAAAGCATAAGCAACTGACCTTCACAAATGCCAAGAATTCCTCCTGTGTGCGAACAACAACTGCCATTCGTTTCAAATGGGATGCAAAGTGATGTCTCTGAACAATCTGCACGGCATTGCCACCTCCTCTGCAACTCAGAAGAATGACAAATAATTGCAATGAAACTGCCTAATGAAATAAACCCAGACTATGAAAAACTCAAAGTGGGATTTGATCTGGTTCTCTTATTTCCTTTCATCCATAACTTTCATTCTTCCATTTTCTGTCTTTCTTATCAATATATGTCTTGCTTAATGCCTACATGGTTCACCTCACCTCCATTTGGGCATTTCAATACATCTATCACTTGTCAAAAGAAAACTTCATGCAGGAAACCACAAACTCCATGTACTCCGAAAAATAAAGAAAACAAGATATCTAACAGAAGGAAACTCGTTTCTTATAGACATTTTAGAGTGACTGGTAGACTGTCACACCAACACAATGAATTAGGATGCGGAGTTTGCTGTGAAAAAATCTTTCCATGGAACCATTTGCCTTCACAGTCTGATTATCTACCAGCTAGTTCTTACAGACTAAATATCTGAGGATTTCTAAAAGACATGATAATTTTTCCCATGCTTCAATGTAGATGAAAGTTGAAAACTAGCTTGATATTATCCTTGTGTCATTTAATGACTTAATAGTTGAATGACTTTCTCCAATATTTTGCACTATAATTAGCACATTTAAAATGCTTTAAACAAGAGCCAATCCATGAAAATGAACTCGATCAATATTGCACTCTTTATTGCCTGTGATTGAATTCCTCTCTTTCGTCATTCTCCTTGGACTTGGCTCTATTTATGAAATATCTCTCCCTTCAATCTATTCTACACTGCATATTAAACTAACGCATGCCTTGTTTCCCTTCAATTCATTTTCTTTTAATAGTAATAGAATAGCCTTTTAAAACAGATCATGACCACATCAAGATTTCAATCAAAATATATTCTAGGCAGAGATTAAGCAGGAGAAAAATGACATTGTAGACATACAAATCAATCCACTAGGAGCAATTTCCACAACTTACTTTTTGGGCATCGCCTTTTCATCAGATTTATAACTCCAGTCTATTCCTGTAAGTGCAGCCTTCTCAAGAGGATCACCAACCTAAAAGCAATTATGGAAATGTTAGAGCATTCTCGAGGGACAGCAAACATATGGAAAGGATTTTAGCCCGTGTCAGCCAACTGCCTTCATCAGTAAATAGTTTGCTTGTGCTATCTGGAAAATATGATAAGGTGGAATCTTAATGATGCACCAAGAACAATGAATAGCATACAATATGACATTTCAGTAAAATATAGCTGTTAATTTCCCAAGGCCTTGATGAAACTAATTCCAAGAAAACTTGTTTCATGTGTTGTTCTATCAAAAATGACATTTCTGCAAACACTTTATTCTGAGGGGAAGGCCTAGACATCAGTAAAGACAACCATAAGATGATAATGGGATAGAAACCCAATAAAGTAATACAGCTAATACTTCTTAAAGGGGACAAGACTATCATGGATGGCTGGCCATACCCTGTTTTACTTTTACGATTTCCATTCATTTACAGTGCAGATTCAGTATGAGAAGTGTGGGGAAAAAAGTCTGGCACAACTCCCTCCTTGCCATCTTATTGGTTCTCAAAAAGGTGAGAAGCCAGAAGGCATCTCCAAAGTTGATTCAGAGTGATGGTTACTAGTCACAACAATCACATGTGTAGTAAGGGAGAGGGATACTTCAAGCTTCATTGAAACTTAGATCTCCTAGAGAAAAAAAGAAAAGGCAGTTCTTTAAGGGTGTTAATTCATGCAAGCTTAGAGTTCTTGAGGACAAAATAGTAGAAGACTGAGTTTATTATTTATGAAATGACAGGATACAGTACACTGCAGAGGCACTACAACCTTTGATTACAAGTAAATGAAACTAAATAAACAGTCCAGTCTAAGGAGTATTAAAATAACATTTATCTAAGTCATCATAAAATAACACAATTAAAAAAACTCAGAAATACAAATACCAATTGTTTTGCTAGAAAACTGCCACAGAACCTGGTAACCATACTACTAGTGAATTGTACTAAACTCCATTTTTGCCTCCATGCATCAACAGAGACAATTTTTTATTTTTATTTTTTTAATTCAGCTGACATAGAAGGTGGGAATAGACGACCAGACTTGTTATGGCAATACAGGCCTTTACAGTTCAATATTACATTTTCTTGTGCTTCAACTATACTACAAGTTCATTCGACATACTCTAATCATATGCATTCCAACTATATTTCTCTCATCCAAGAAAAACAAATGTAAAGGTGAACTGGTACAATAATAGAAAATGGCTCACAACCAAAATTCAGGGATTCTAGGAACAGAATGCCAAAAATTACATAAGCATACCAGTTTGTTATCCACAAACACCAAGGCATGACAAGAGGCCAAAATTTCTGCTGTTCGGACAGGCACTTTAGTCATATCAGATTCTAAATCTGCACTCTCTGTCAACCCAACAACTCCACGGAACTCCTGAAACCAGCAACAAGATATAAGGAAATTCAATATCAAAAACCGACACACAACATCAGGTTATGTAAGAAGCATACCATGTCATCTGATGTAAGTGTTCCAGTTTTATCGAAACAACATATATCAACCTGCAGGAAAAAAATGATGACAGTGCTTAATATAAGGTGACCTATTGATACACAAGCCCTAGCACACACTGTGCCCCAAATCACCACATATGTGAGAGTGTAACCATACAATCAAGAAATAAATGTATGTCATAAACACTAATGTACAAGTCAATGAGAAAAGAAGCACAAGTTCAGTTCTTGATAAGGCTGGCGTTTCTTGATAAATTACACTAATCTATAACCTTTGTCATCTCTCAAAAGTGAAGGAATGGCAACCCAACTAAAACAGCCAAGGCAACCAACTAATGTCAGAAAGGTAAACACCATCTCTGATTTAATAAGAAAAGTAGCAATTCAAGGACTAGTGAGTGAGAGAGAGAGAGGATGAGACTAATTGGCTACATTAACTTACCTTTCCTGCAAACGGGATGCGAAAAGGCTCGGTACAAAAAATTCCACGCCGTGCCAATGCAATAAGAGATGTATTAACTGCTATTGATAATTCCATTGGCAGCTCAGGTGGAATTACAGATGTTATGATAAGTGAACAACTCAGGAAAAGCTTGTACTTGCTCCTCGTGGGATCCTCCAGTCCCTGCATTAAGAAAATCACATTAGCATAGGCCAACTTATACAATATTCCAATAAGTACCTCAAAAAGGAGTAGTACTTTACCTTTTTAAGTACATAACCAGCAGCAATTACTGCAAACACGACTAAAAATAGAATGAACAACCCACTTTCCCAACTATTGGCAGTAACCTTCAACAAGTATAATCAAAAGAAGAATCCAAATTAGGAATTAGAAATAGAACGTTTCATAAAAGTTTCAGTAATCCTCAGTCAACTATGAACGAAATTGTAAGTACCCTTTCTGTGGAAAACAAAATGGTCCTCATTAGTTTCCCTTGACTTGTTTCAAACCCAGTTCGAAGAACAACAGCTAGACAACCGCCATCAGGAGCCCTTAGGGGAAAGTTCTAACTCCAGGAAGAATTAAAGGAATCAAATGAAACAGAAAAGACACTGTCTCTGATACAAAAAAAAAAGTGCTCAGGAATTTAAAAGGCAATGTTACATATTCACATGACTGACCTTATCTGGAGTATGCTGCAAAATTTTAGTCCCACCAAATAAAACGTGGTTCTTATCGCGTTTGGCTGATAACTTCTCCTCCATCCCTCTACCCGTGATTGAAACCTGAGAAAAAATTTCTTCTGTTTTCACAAGTTCTAGAAAGTGATTCAAACAACTTCCAAATATACAAACCAGCAGCCAATGAAAGAATAACTAACAAACAAACAAAGCCACTTTTTTTCCCTTTTGTTTGAGATGAACATAAGAAAGCATTCAGGCCAAGGATGAAAACAAAGTATTACTCAATTGAGGAAATCAATTTAACAAGAAAGCATTTAGGCTTCATATTGGAACATTGATAATGCAAACATCCTCAATGGTAAGCAAAAATATAAACGAGCATAAGTCAAATAAATGACCTATCACAGATTATTTTAAAAAAAAAAATTGGCTTATAGCAATTAAATAGCCTGCTTGTCAAAACACAACAACCCAAATGTAAATCCAATAAGGTTAGACTTACTCAAATTTAATAGCTTTTCACTCAAATGTCAAAACCAATGTCAGATAATCACAGTTTCAAAAGTTTATAAAATAACAGTAATCAGAAAACAGGAAAAAGAACTACCTTCCATTGGGGAGTAGACTCGCCAGTGAGAATGGCTTCATTCAGAATGGCACTTCCAGCTAAAAGAAGCATGTCTGCTGGTACAGATTTATCTTCTCCATGCTGACCAGAAGAGCGTCCAATGGAAACAACATCACCAGGTAAAAGATCAGTCCCGGAGAGCTTCACCCATCTAAAATCATGTTGATGGCATAATTATACATATCTACAGACATTCATAATTTACAAAAGCACCAAAATTGCATAAAAAATACATACTTCCCACAGCGATGCACCATTATGGTCTGGGTATCCACTCTAACACGTCTTAGCTCGCTTAGAGTCTTCAACCTACTCTTTGCCATAGTTGACTCGAACATAAACAGCATAAAGAGGGTAAACAAGCTGTAATACCAATATTCATCCAAGCACCAAAGCCCCACACAGAACACCTATACAGATGTATTGCAAAACCAAAGAAGAATGCCAGGATGAAAAGATATAAAGCATATATAAAACTGAATTTAGACAAAAAAAAAATAACACAAGGTGAAATATAGAATTCTGAACTAGAGATAAGGAAAGAGAGGATGTGGTTTAAAGACAGAACCTGAAATACAAAAAAGGGCTCCATGCACTGCTCTTTCAATAATTTTTGGAATGTGGGCTGTGGATATTCAAATCTAAATAACCATAAACAATCCCCATCAAGCAGTGGAAGAAAATAAAAGCACGGGTAAAAATTTCTTAAGAAGTTCAGGCTTCAGGAAGCATTGTTGATATCATTTCAGGGACACCAAAATGATATGCTGATAACAAAAGTCCAACAGCCAAATTGCATATTCCAAAAACCACTACGACAAAATACATTTTATATCGAGTGTACGAAGGATTAAATTAACCGCACTTGATGAAGTAGTTTTTCCTAAGAACATGAAAAAGAATATATATCATAAGTTGATAGTGTGCAATATTTGTCCTTCCATATGATAAAAATCCAAAAAGGTAATTTGATTTTACTATCCTAAAAGAGCAATTGAGCATAACCAAAAAACAGTCCTAGTGTCCCTTTATGACCATCCATACTGCAAGGTTATTGAAAATGCATATCTAGCAGCATAGCCAGATCAGTGCGCATTGAACTGGTCCATAGACAATGGAAGCAGGAAACGCACCAACAGCCCATAAGGAAAGGACAAATTGACATTGAGAAGAAAGAACACTTGGGAAACCTTAGCCTATAATAAGATCGACACTCTCTGGTACCTTAATTTTAAACATTGAAGAAACAGAACTAAAGGACCACAAATATTGGACATATATGAAGCAGAAAGATAGAAATACTCACACATTCCGTCCCCATTTCTCAGTTGCAGCAGCTAGTTTAGCCTCAGAACCATGGCCAGTACTTTTAAGATAGTGGCCAAATGTTTCCTTAGTAGGGTAAGGAAGCTTGCAAAATGTCTCATTCTCCTTTGAATAGATGAACCACTGCTTTCTGAAATCAAAGTAAATCTCTTCCCCATCCCCTGGTGATGAGGATGTTGCCGACTATGCAAGTAAAAGAAATTTTCAGAAAAGAAACAAGGGGTATTATGTAGGTGATAGATGAAAAGCTATACCTGTTTAATTTATCTTAGGTATCCAATAAAATCAATCTCTTTTTCATTAGAACGAGTGGGACTTCTAGTGTTGAGAAAGTAATCTTTGGTAGTCATATCAAAGGTCTAAACAGCAAATTGCAAAGCCCATCTTTTAACTTATACACATTATATCAAGTTCATACGATACCTTTGAAAAGTCACATCATGTATTACAAACAGGTATATTTGCAAAATGAAGATGTTTGAGTTATCATAATTGGGTTTGAAATGAATGGTATTTGACAACAAGTGAGCTAAGTCTTCGCCTTGTGTTGTTTCAACTTAAGAATAAGACCAGTCAATGTAGAGAAACCCTCTAACACCCAATTTCAGAAAAACCAAAACATTCCATCAATAAAAACTTCAACATTGCGCCATGAATTTCACAAATAACATTACCAGCATAAGCATACAATTCTTCTATCATTTTATAGCCAATAGCATTTTTCACTCCTCAAAATATAAAAAGAACAGATAAAAAAAAGCACGAAATGCATCCATTTGTAGCCTACATCAACCTTTCATCCCTACCAGCTCTGAGAACATCCAAATTCCATCCAATCCACTTATTATAAAAACTCATTTTCACCAAAACAAAGCAAAACAACACAAAAACTTACTTGTTGACGAATATACAACGGCACAACTTCTTTGGAACCAGAAAACTTGGCCGGCGTAACTTTACAAGTATCCGCAGCTCGGATATCATTAACCTACACACAAAACCCCCAAATCACAAAAAAAACCACTCCCAAAAAAAATCCAAAATCCACAAGAAAAACAAAACAAAACCAAGCACACACAAACAGTTACATTACCTTACTGTACTGAACAAAGCACTTGAAATCAACAGACCAGGCAGTGAAAAGCAAAACAAGAACATGAATAGCAACGAGTCCACCAAGAACAATAAAAGCATCAACAATGTCAATGCTCGGCACAACCGTAACCATCCAAATCGCATACAAAATCGCAAATGGAAAAACATCTAAGCGCCATGGCCATTTCTTCTTCCTTATCAAATCTACTCTCTCCACTACTTTCCCCCCTACATTAAACCTCAACACCATCGCTAATCAGGATCGAATTAAACCCTGAACAGTAAAAAAACACATATTAGAATCCAATTAAACCCTAAAATGTAAACGAATGAGTGACGATTAGGTCAAGAGAGTGGTACCTGAGAGATCGAGAAGCGGAGGAGATCGGAATCGGTTACGACTCAGTGTGTTGAGCTGTGACTCGGTCAGGTTTCTTGTGTAGTAGGAGGAGGATCGAAGTAACGAATCAGAGATGAAGTCAAGGACTAAAAGTTGAGTTTTATTACCACTTTACAGAGTTCATTATAACTTTGCCCTTATAGTTTATAAGAGAGAGCTTAATTGATCCCTATAGTTTATAAGATATAACTCATTGGTCCTTGTAGTATAAAACATAATCGAATATAGTTTTTTTTTCTTTTTCTGAAATTATATTCTTTCCTAATCGATTAAATTAAATCAAAATAATTAATTAATCATTAATTAAAAAAACTAAAGGAAAAGAAGGTTTAATTATACCTTATGAACAAATCACTATTTATTTGAATTGTGATTTAACAAAATTGCTCATAGATCAAAATAACTTTTAAATTAGGAATTGAGGTCAAGGTGGACTTTTTACTTTTATATATATTTGTCTTTAATCATTTATGTATTGTTAAGTTGGTAATTTTATAGTCTTTGGATAATAAAATTACAAATTTATCCCTGTCATAAAAATTTTGATGCCTTTCAATTAAGGTGTTCTTTTTAATTTTTTTGAAATTGTAAAATTATTTTGATGTACTAAAAAAACAACTTAACTCTTTTCTAATAGCTTTTTTTTTTGTTCTTTTACACTGATTTTATTATTAATTTGAAGG
>Ga0325410_1003832_pt1 | contig 16925 bp, 13 predicted proteins | sample PopdelMetagenome_16_FD_206182 | JGI IMG/M metagenome (GOLD analysis project Ga0325410, IMG submission 206182) | Populus deltoides microbial communities from Bellville, Georgia, United States - Xylem-PdIQD-R3 | ecosystem: Host-associated > Plants > Phyllosphere > Stem > Wood/Secondary xylem...
AGACAAGAACGCTAAACAAATCCAAATAATCGACGCACCTAATCTTATTAAGCTTGGAATTAATTTTCAAATTAAGAGATCCCGCGGTAAGAAGAAGATAGAGAGATCTTGCAAGAGACCGCTTACTAGATAAGTTGTTTTTATAAAAATCAAGTGAAGATGAATAAGTTTCAAATTTAAAAAAATTTTATTTAAAAAAATATATTAAAAAATAATATAAATTTTATTTTAAAATTTTATTTAATAATTTAAATTATTAAATTAAAATAATTGTTTTATTCCTGAGTTATTCTTGCAGGACAAGTTTATCCTGCAAATACAGTAAAGAAGCCCGCGAGTGGGCTGGGCAGCACCGAATATCAACGAGGCCATCAATTGAGTTAGGACACGATTCACCAATGAAGATAAATAAGAAAACAGGCACTTAATACTTTTCTTACTAATCATTATAATATTCTTTTCTGTTTTAAAAATATTTATAAAAAAATTAATATTTTTATTTTAAATTAATATTTTTTTTGTTTTCAAATTATTTTAATATATAGATATTAACAATAATTTTTAAAAACTAAAAAAAACTATTATTTTAATGTACTTAATCATTATAATTTTTTTATATTTTTAAATTATTTTTATATAAAAAATATTAAAAATAATTTTTAAAAATTTAAAAAACTATTATTTTAATATTTTTTTAAATAAAATACTTTAAAAATAACTACAACCACAAACACTCAAAAATACGTGTATACGTTCGTGTGATGGTGCCCTGTTATCTATCATGATGATTTAATTCTCGTACAATCAATGCGTTCAAACTATAGCGAGTGCCAGGTCTCATTTGTTAGCTCTCAACTTAACTTAGATATACATGGCAGCCTTTCATTACATGATTTTGAGATTACCATTATTTAAATAATAATTAACTCATTTTCTATGACTAAAAAAATTAAAAAATATACATTTCAATTAAATTCTAAAAAAACACTTATAAATGCAGCCACTATGAAAATATAAAATGGGCTTTAACAGCGACCTAACAAAGCTAAACATAATGACAAGTCTAACAATAGTGTGTACCAAATATTATGTACCGGCATGGCACCCGGAATAATAGTAGTGGACACTGGACAGGACTTAATCCACGTGGCATCATGCGATATGTTAACAATTTTCATGGGTGACATGGCTGATAGATCATCATTGAGGTTGTTGAAATCAATTTGAACAAGGAAGTGATGAGAGGGTAGGGCACCCGTTCTGTATTTTTTTTTTTTTCTTTTTCACCAGAAAACGACGCTTGTGCTCATACTCAGACAGTCAGACCCATACACGCCATGTATTTGGAGGGCCCGTGTTAATGATGCCTTGATCGCCTCAGCAACATGTCGCCCGCTTTCGAGAGCCAACGAAATGATGGACCGAAAGCCTTTAATTGGCCGTAAAGCAGTGACAAGAATTGCCCGAAATGTTGCTGCGTTTTGAAAGATCAACATGCTTGAAAGTTGAAAGAGTCCCTCGTGCACGAGATGAGACCATCTGGGCCTACGGACTGCCTAGGGAGTTTGAAGATAATGTCATGGGTTCTCAGTACCGAACTTCCAAGCAGCTTTAAATTAACTAGGTTGGTAAACATATTTTTCTAGGTAGAAAAACTCAGTGGTAAGCTAAAATAACTGGTATTTAATGTCTGCAAAGTCAGAGTGATTTATAACTAGTATTTATAAAATATTTTATTTGATGGGTGTTAAGAGTCAGAGGCACTCGAGTGCTTAAATCAATAACTTTACAGAGAATAAAAATGCCTGGTTCTTTTAGAAAGAATCACAATATCTGCTGTCAATAGGTTATCATTTAAGCTGTTTAAAATATTTATTTGAAGTTTTGACACGTGGAAAGACGACAGACTAGTCACAGTTTATTTTTGTATTTTAAAACCATTTAAAAACACTAAATAACCGTGAAGTAAAAGCAGCCGAGTATTATTGGTGATTCATGCAACGTGTTGGCAGGTAATCAAAGTTCTTCTAGCTGTACGATTTTTTCACAAAATATCTGTACAGATCTCGATAAGACAAACCCTCTGCTCCAGGGATGGGATGTCCGCTTCGTAAACGTCAATAATTTCTCCTCCATGGCCACAGCAATGGATTTCGTACTCTCCGGCATCCAACTGGCGAAAGGTACGTGCGTGGAAATGTTTGGTAATTAAAAAATGGAATGAAAAGAGAATAAAAGTAAAAGTTTTATTTCGGTTAAAATTAAAGTAAATATGAAGAATAAAAATACATAATTTCATTTTTATGTGAAGAGGTGTGAATAAAAAATGAAAATGATTTTTTTATAAAGAAATAATATATCATTTTTATTTTTATATATTAATTATTTTTATTATTATCATAACTATTGCTATCACCATTATTAACAATAATGATATTATTATGACCACTTAGTAGGTGGTCTAGAGATAAAAGTTTGAGATTAAGAATTTTTTTTTTTTTGATTCTAGATTCGAGCATACTAATATGATGGTCACTGGAAACCTACATGATTATTAATTTTAGGTCCTATAAGATTAGTTGAGGTATGGTTAAGCTGGTCTGGATATCCATGTTAATCAAAAACAAAATAATAATATTATTATTTTTTAAAATACATAAATTATTATTATTGCATTGCCACTATTTTACAATTTCTATCTCTTTTCTTTCTGATACTACCATCATTTATATTATAATGATTTTATTTCTTTTAAATTATTATTATTTTCCTATCATTTATTCTTACTCCTTCTTTTATTTCGTCATCATTAAAATTATTATTATTACTACTTTTATTATAATTATTATTAATGAAATCATTTGACGAATTACTATTTATTTATAATTATTTCGCACATAATATTCAAATTAAAATGTCACTTCAATTTCTTCATGTAATTTTCAACATTCTATTCATAATAATCAAAGAGCACCTTAGAGTCGTCCAAACTTCAAAAACGCACTAGTCTATTCTCTCCTAGATTTTATATGTTTTCCATTTTCCTTTCTTTCTTCGTTTTTCTAAAAAGTTGTGCCTGATGGCTTTGGCTTACGTCATCCTTCTCCACCGACGGGGGAAAAAAAAAGAGAGTATGGGCACTGCTGTTGCTAATGAAAAAAGTTATTTTATATTTAATTTTTATTAAAAAAATAAAAATATTAAGATTTGAACTCGTGATTATTTGATAACCAAAACTTTAATATCATGTCAAAAAACTATCTCAATCCAATAACTTAAACTATTAAATAAGATTTTATGATATAATTTATATTATTCTCTAATATAAATAAATAATTTCAAATTGTTGTTTTTATTCACGATTTCATGATAAATTTGAAATGTTTTTTTATTTAATACTATATTAACAACTGTTTGTTTAATTTTTTATTTATAAAAACATTATATTATATTTTTTATTTTTAAAATTTATTTTAGATATTATCATATCAAAATAATTTTAAAAAAATATATAAAAAATTAATTTAAAATAAAAAATTGTTTTTTTTCAAAAATATTTCTTACTGCAAGAACAAACAATATCCTAATCTATTAAAAAATAGAAAAAAAATGCAATAACATGTATTGTTTGCAATGTACTACAATGAAATTTGGACATGGTTTTTTGGTTTTTGTTTTTTATTTTTATCTTTCTATTGAGACAATTATAGTGCTATATGAAAATTTTGATTTTTTTTTAAATAAAACCGAATCATTTTTTGTCAATTTTTTTATTGGTTTTTTAAATTGAAAAAAATTCTATGATGCTCAGATGAAAAAAAAAACGGGAAAGAGAAAAAAATAAAACCTATAACTTGCTAAAAATAATAAAATATCTTCACACATTATTTATTTCTTCTATTTATATTTATTTTTTTAAAAAAATAAATCTAAAAAATAAGATTCCAAGATTTACATAAGATTTCTCTTTAAATTGCAGCATCAGAGATTCAGCCAACCGTTCAAGAAAAAATCTTAACCATTCTCAGGATTTGATAAAAAAAATCAAATTATTGGAAACGCACCGGGTCGCTTCGTTCATTTTAGTTCGATTGATGACTTCTTTTAAACTTCAAGGCAATGACTTTTAACTTTAAAAGGCCGGCAGGATCTCGGGATGGGTTGGACCAAGATCTTTCACCGTTTTCTTTTTCACTTTGCTCTACGGCTTGAAACTTGAAGGAGCACGTAGTGTATTGGGCCTCAACGGCGCAAGATTTGTTTCCTTTTGCCGGGGTGTGGACGGCAAGGGTCCTTGAAAAACAGAGACCACGCAGTTCTGGTCGGCAAACAGAACAATATGTAACCTAGTTTCCTACAAGCTCCACCCCTCTTTGCGACGCAGACATTTGATGAGGAAATCGCAACTCTGAAAACGAAAATGAACAGTGCAAGTTTTTAACATGGTCATCCAAAAAACTGGTAGATATTTCTAGAGAGAGGAGTATCGGATAATTCTGTATTCCTCTGTTATTGTGAACTGACTTATTAGCTATATTTGTTTTCTGAAAAGTGATTTTTGAGAAATTATTTTTTAAATTTTCTTGTGTTTATTTGTTATTATGAAAGTTGGTTAACAGAAAACACTTTCCAGTTAAAGAAAAAATTTAAATTGATTTTCAGAAAAGTGTTTTCCTGAAAAATATGGACGGAAAACACTTTCTGGAAGTTATGAAAAATTTAGAAATGTCATATTATTTACTGATTATATCAAATTTAGTTCTCAAACTTTTGATTGCTATATATATTTTGTTTTGAATATTTATTTTTCAATTTCATCTCTTAAAATTTAATTTTTATATTAATTTTGGTCCTCATTTTTATAATTATTATTTGTTTTTCTTTATCATTTTTTTATTAAAAATTTTTATCTATAAAATTTGATCATCATTCTTTTGATTGTTACTTATTTTATTTGAAATAATTTATGAAATTTTAATTATTATTATTTTAATTTCTTCATTTTTTATTTTTTTATTTTTTAGATTTGATATCTATTATTTTGATTATTATTTATTTTATTTGAGATAATTTATGAAATTATATTTTTTTTTCAATTTCATTCTCATTCAACTTTTTAATTTGTAAGATTTGTTCTTCATTATTTTAATAAACTTGAGAAAAATAAAATATTAATAAGTTATTTTCCAGCTTATTTTTCATGATATAAACAAATACTAAAAAGTATTTTCCAATTTATTTTTATTACACTACCAAATATTAGAAAATAATTTACTTTTTTAAAATTTATTTTCTCAAAACTCACTTCAAAAAAAATTATTTTTTAACAAAAAAAAGGGCTCCATTAAATGTTTTGTTTTTCAGGCGCTGGTGTTCAAAAAAAGAAAAAGAAATTGCACACTTCTTGTTGTGGGCCTAAAACTGCCTCGATGCTCGAGTGCTGTTCTTGAATCGAGGACGTCAAGATCCATTTGTTAAAAAAGGAGCTGATTTTATTATCTCCTGTGAATTCGCAACTGCATAAATTAAAAAAAACATTATTTAAAAAAAGGAAAAACAAATTTTAAATTTAACGATATTGAATAAATATTATTATCTAGTTTTTTTTAATTATTTTAATTTAATTTCTTATTATCTTAAAAATTACAAGAATGTTTTTAAGTATATAATTAAATTTTCACTTGCCTGTATTTTTTTCAATTTAATATGTGTTTTACCATCCGATACATTTAATTTTCTAATACCAATCATATTATCTTAAAATCATATTGTGTTAAGTTTATTATTTGACATTTAGCTATTGAATGTTAAATTTTTTGGTTTTTTTTTTATTTTGTATTTTTTACAATGTTATACCAATATTATATTTTGTGTCACTTGCTAGTCAAGTCAATCTAAATTAATTTTATTATCATCTAAATATTTTAATTTTTTTTTTTGAAAAAATACCTCTATCCGCAATATATATATATATAGACAACACTCTACCACGCATTTATATGTTGTGGTGTGAGAAGTTTTTTGATTTCGACGCTGTATGATTGGTTGAAAGTTAACAGATCCCGGAGCTTTTTTATTTAATTTATTTCATGAGGGACCCATGAGTGTCGTCTGCCTAAATATTGAGAAATTTGCCACGATCAACTTCGCCATGTGTGCTTGTATTTCACAAACTTAATTCAGGAAATATGTGATATTAATTGCTATATCATGTGCACAATATTGGTATTTAAGGATTTGTGATGCTAAATGTTCAAAACTTATTATATAGTTTTTTTGGTGTTTAAAATTTAATTTGTTATTATATTTTTTTAATTAATTTTTTTATTTTAGTTAATTAATTTAGTTGATGTGTTAAGCGTGAATTATTTATTAAATATTTTTAGCTAATTTATTAAATTTTAATTTTAATTACTCTCAACACATGAAAATTAACTATATAAATTAAAGTTGTAAATATTTATAATATCTAAAAAAAATCAGCACATTCCTATATATTTAACCCATTTGGGTAAGAAAAGATTAAATGGATGAGATTTATAATATATAAAATATCAAATGTTAAAGATATATATATAATTATGTGCTTAAATTCGAAACAACATGCAAGAAGATCGGGCCGATCCAATATCATGGTAAAATTCGTGGGGTCCACGAGCACACAATCGGACATCAATTTGAACAAGATCCCACAGTCAGCGTTCGGTAACTTGTTTTTTATATAGCAACACACCACAACATTTCCTACAACTATTCTTTCTCTCTCCTTCGTCGTTCTTCGTTTTCCCGAGAAAAAACCAGGAACAGAAAGGGAAAAGGGGCTCTATCCATATTCATAGCAAGAAAAGAAGAAGAGATCCCCATGTCTCAATCCACATGACTTCAGGTAATCTCTTAATTTCAATTTTGCCATTCCAGTTTCATGATTTGACCGATCGCCAATCGATGGTTCTATTGTAATGGAAATTGTAAAAGTAAGTCGGTTTGTGTAATTCGAGTATCGGATTTTGTATGAAGGAGAAAGAAAAGATCAAAAGTTTAAATCTCTGGGTGGATTTTTAATGTTTCAGGTCCCACATTATTATTCTTCGTTTACATCTTCTGATCAGGCAAAATAATAATAATAAAAGAAAGTCATTAATATTTTATTCCATTTTTTTAGATAATTAGAATACAACTAAGTTTTGTGTTTTGGGCTTTTGGCAGATTTTGCATTACAAATTCCTGCTGAGCTCGAGACAGCTCTGCAGTTGAAGACTGTGCAGTACTTGGTTACAAAGAGACCGTGGCTCGGTAATGCCCAGTTCCCAACGTTTCCATTGTTTTTTTTTTTAAATATGTTTTGTGTGGATTCTTTTGAAGGTTTGTGTTGCAGATCTCTATGGGGTTAATGTTCGACCTGTTGCACCATACGGAAGTGCTAGCAGAAGGGTAAATGTTGATCCAGCGTTGATACACAGATGCTTGCCTGATGAGCTGCTCTTTGAGGTATTGCGCATCAAAAATGAACAATTAATATGGTTGACAAGTTTTCTTCTGGATTACATGTGTTAAATAAAGAGATAACATCCGTAGCTTCGTCCCATCTTTGCCATCCAAAACGATTTGGAATTGGTTAGTGTGCGTTTTAAATCATGTTTGCATCGGGTTTATTTGCTTGATTGACAGGTATGCTCAGTGTGACTTCAATGAATAGTATTGGACATGGTACTTGGTAGAATTTGATAATCTGCCATGGCTCACAACATTTAGAGGTGATGATTAAGTTCTTCTTGAAAATGAAACATGATCGAGGAAATATTACCTGGTCTAATTTCCATTCATTCACCGCCCTAGCTAATGCCAATATCAAGAAGCACTTGTGTTTGCATGCATTTTAAATTAGGGGATGCTGTAACTGAGACAAATTTATTTTCTTGCACAGGTATTTTCACGAATGGCTCCATATGATTTGGGAAGGGCAGCTTGTGTTTGTCGAAAATGGAGATACACTCTTCGTAACCCAATATTCTGGCGCAATGCTTGCCTAAAGGCTTGGCAGGTAAGTTAGACATTTATAAAATTTATTTTGAATCTCTCGTGTTATTGTATCCAAGCTTAAATGTGTACTTCTCCTTCATCCTGTTGTAGCTGTCTGGAATGGTTGAGAACTATAAAATTTTGCAATCGAAGTATGAGAGCTCGTGGAGAAAAATGTGGCTTTTGAGGCCAAGGATCCGTATTGATGGTACGAGTTGATTGTTAGCTTTCTTGTTCTAAGTTTTAGAATAACATGCATCTTATTTTAGTTTCTGCAAAATTTGAAAGTTCAATAATTCATACTTTACTCGATGAACTTTTTTGGACAAGGTTAAAAAAAGATGGATTTCGTGTATGATGAGAAGTAGAGAAATTCTTATTTTGAAAAGGAAAAACTTATCCAAACTTCTGTTTTTATCTCAACTTATTTACTTTGGGGGCTTGCAAAATAACCTTCAAATGTAATTTTCTTTTACATTTCAGGTCTCTATGTCAGTAGGAATACCTATATTCGTGCAGGTGTGCGAGAGTGGACCGTCACCAATCCAGTTCACTTGGTATGCTTGTGTCATGTTTGGATAAGACACTTCTAGTTGATTTGATTCAGTGTATGATTACAGTTCCAATTCATGAAACTTTGGTTGCATGTATAACTGCATGGAAAAGATTTAAGCAGTGGTGCTGAGAGGAATACTTTGAAAAGGGAAATGAAAGATGCTTGTGCACATTTTTTTCCCTTCTTCTCTTAATCACTGCTGTTTTAACTTTTTTGCTCTCCTTTTGTAGGTTTGCTATTACCGTTACATGAGATTTTTTACTTCTGGCAGGTTCCTTTACAAGGTAGCATCCTGCAATTAATTTAAGTGCATTTATTTCCGTGCATATATCATGTGGGCCTATTGCTTTTCCGTGTCTGATAATAATCATTTTGACTGTTATTTTTTATTGTCAAGACTTCTGGTCAAACAGTAAAGGAAGTTGTGAAATGCATGAGTTTTCGTGCTTCTAAAACAGATGGTGTTTTCAGTGGCCGCTACACATTGACAGATGACAAGGTACGGTCCTTTTTGAGATTGCAAACAATTTTGTCCCTGTCATATTCTGTTTGTGCATTTAGTTTTCATTACTCAGATTTTACATAGATATACAATCTGCAATGGCATCCCTTCTCATAAAGAACCTGGTTCGTTGCAGGTTGAAGCCACTTTCATGTACCCTGGCTTGTGTCCCACCATGTGGAGAGCTTGCTTGAGGTACTGGACATTCTAGCCTTGATAAGTTATACATTCACATTTTGTGCTCGTTTAATGAATGGAAAAGAGAAGCATATGTTCTTGCGTGGGTTCTATAAGGCTTATGGGTGAAAGAATAGCTTTTTTTTTCTCCTTTGATTTTTGATATCTTAGACTTTAAGGACGCTCACAGATGGTGGGTGATGTGTGGGTACAGTCACTGACAAATAAGTTCAACTTCATGTCATGCTCTATGAAAAACAGAAATTTATGCGGACCTGGTGTACAAGGACCAAAATGAAGATATCACAACAAATCAAATTGTTCAAGAGTCAATTTATGTAATAAATTAGGGGAGCTCCTTTCTCTATTTTATGCCATTTTGTTTATTGCTTTGTTGCAGGTTGAGGGGGACAACTTTAGGGGCCAACAATAGGATGGATTTACTCTCACTTTCTACAAGTAAAGTGAACAGTGATGGGATAATTGAGCTGGGGGAGGACATTCTTGGACCAGTTGAGTTGCAAGAGAGTGTGATTTCACGGATATCACACCAGAGGGGTCTAGCTCCATTCGCATTTGTTCCATTTGAAGAGGTATGTACTGAGTTCGATGTGTTGCTGTTAGCCTAATGCATGGAGCGTTAAAAGTTACCGAGTTCTTTCCTAGTTTTTATGTTTGGACTGTTTTTTTAAACATCTGACCTTGTGTACTGTATAGGTGGAAACATCAGTTTTGAACCTGCCCGTGGAAAAGATGGATTATTATTTACCTGGCTAGTATCTGGATCCTTATCATTTGTAAATATGTAGTTATACAGAAGAAGTATGTTGTATCACATGGTGAATTATATTGTTTTTTGCCTTTTGTGTTCGTTGTACTAAATTTGTATTTTAACAGCTGAAATGTTGTGTTGTGTTGTGTACCAACTGTTGTTATTTGCTTTCATCACGGATTCCTGATCAGATGCAGCGGACGAACATTTGACAATTAAATTCTCAGCTTCTTTACAAGGGGGGAAATGGTGAAAAGTGTGGGAAAATGGGACGCGGGCGTATCAAGAAAAACAAATAGGTTGCTGTAATTCCTCTTCAGGAAAGTTTGCAAAGATTCATGAACTATCGTAATTATCGCTGATGCCGATTGCCTTGTCCAGGAGCCCAGATGGCTTGAAGGATTTTTTTTCCTCATCGATGAAAATGACAAGTGAAGCAGCCTGCTCCTGTGCCGCAGTTGCTGCTTGTGACGTTCTAGGTATGCATTTCCCAAACCATTGATTGGACCCTAAACAGATACAAAATAAATCCGGGGTGTCCCAAACTCCAATGCTATTGCTATTCATAATTTATGCGATTAAGTTAATCGCTCTTCAAAATTCTAAAAAAGATGAAAAAATGTTGCTCCAGGTTACATGCTAGGTTTGAGATCTTCAGAGTACACGGGGATTCCAAGATGGGTTCCGTCAAGTGTCCTGCCAAGAAACAAAGCAACATCAGTGGGACGCCTCCACAAAACAAAGGAGCTTTTTCTTTTTTCTTTTTTAAATTTTTGGTTCTAATAACATAGTAGCAAATCAGGCCAGCATGACGCAAATCAGAAATTGACATGCCTTCAATTCAGAGGGCACACAGCAGTTCATCTCATCTCAACTCACCACTTTCTTTTAATGCACAAAAACTGCAATTAAAAATTCTTGTTTTTTCTTGCTTTTTGTAAGGATCCCAATAAATAAATAAATAAAAACTACTGACCACCATCTTTATCCCAAAGACACCTAATTATCCATGTTTTCCTGCATTTATCAATTAAAAACACCAAGGCAATAAGAGGGCAAAAAATTAAGTATCCAAGACTGCAGAAAAAAGAAGGCCCAGAAAGGGATGCTAAGAACATGGGGGGGTGATTGAACTTACAGGATACATAAGGGCAAGTGGGGATGATAAACATGGAGTGGACTTGGCATGATTGAAGGCTGCAACGCAGGGATGAGAAGCCATGCCCAATCCCCTCTTGGAACGTGGCACATAGGAATGCAAAATGTCGACCACTTTCCGATATCTACGAGGACATACTCTTATGTATCATGTATGCTTCCTTGTCTTCGATTTCAAACCTGCGTTGGTTCTCGTTCCACACAATCTTGCGTTCCTCCACTTGCTTCTGCTTTTGTTGCCGATGCTACTGCCATCTCTCTCTTCTTTATCCGTGTCTGCTTATGTTTATGCGCCTGTACTTATGGGCAATTCTGGTCAAGTCTTCTGTGGCCTGTGGGGTTTATTGATTCTGAACGGCGACACTCGGCTGGAATGATACCTTTTTACCCAATCAATTGGAATCGTCTATCATCATCTGGGTAAATTTTAAGGCTTTAATTAAGCAGGTCAGTCCTCACAAGACAAGTAGCCAAATTGCAAAAATATAATTCCGGTCACTTGTCATTATGCTTAAACCATCCATCTGGTCATGTCAAAACCCAGCATGTGGAGATGACCTTGATTCAAATAAGAGCAAATAGAAGGTGAACACATCAAATGAACCCATGACATCTGCCTGCATTTCTAAATGACAGACCTACTGTTTTTTTTTCCTCCTCTTTTTACCGGCAGAAATGGTCTATGGTTCACGGCCACTGGATTATAATCAGCATCATGCCAACCATCAATTTGAATAAGTTGATAAGTTCTTTTGATAAGTTGAAATCCTATGCATGCTCATTCACAGGGAAAATAAAATTTGAATAAGCATGATGTGTTAGAAAATCAACCTTGCTTTATTAACAGGATCGTTCTAAAAGCATCAACGATAGATGGGAATTGTTTTGAACTCATAAATTGAGCGCAAGAAGGGAGGTTTATCATATAGTAATATTACAGGGATGCTGAGAATCCCACGTATACAAGAGTTTGGCAATTATAGCAAATTGAATCGAACAATGTAAACATAGTCTCAGTTCCCATTCTAAATTATGATAAAGAACATCAAGAAACCATAAGCTTTGGCACTCTTCATTCTGCACGAGACTGACCAGCCCGGGATGATAGAATGATCCCCACGATGAGACCATAGAGAGCAAGTGCTTCAGCAAAGATGAGAATGAGAATCATGCCCACGAACAGCTTCGGCTGCTGTGCATTAGCTCTGAAATTGTTTTTTAATGGAAAAAACAGAGACGAACAAAATTATCATCTCACTTTGCAGGTGCATATAACTTAAATTAACTCTACATTTCCACAATAAAACCTATGGAGGAAAAAGAACAGCAACTGCAATATATCCTTGGAAAACATGCACCCAAGCTTGAAAAATATAAAAGAACCCCAAAATTTTAACCCAGGAAAAAAGAAAAAAATTAAAGATTACAAGAGGAGCAATAAAATCTCCGTTATACAAAATGAAATTCCCATGTATGACATCCAATGACCTGAAACTTGGGATATATTTTGAAATGCAGGTGGACCCAACAGGTAACAAGTTTATTATTTAAACACATCTATAAACTAAAATATTATGTCCAACAAAGCTACATCTCATAAACCCAAAGACAAAACAGAAACAGCCAATTCATGGCTACTGTGACATTATCCATCTAATCATATAGTTATGTAGATAACCAAAAAAAAAGAACTTAACAAATAAGCTAATGGCAGCAAGCCACCATATAAAGCTTATTTCTTTGACAAGATCCAAACAAAAATCCAGCCAGATTCCAGAGTGATTATAATAAATTAACCAAAGCATGGAACAAAACCAACCCTCTTCAAGAAAAAAGGGTGTGCCTATCACATTTACCTGCACTGGCTCCTTCCTAAAGAGGGGAGATATATCTAGCCTCGACTACATGTGGAATTAAACTTCTTCGGAAAATGACTTTAGAAGCTGAGTTATTTCTCTATGGAGCAAAATCTACAATAAACTTATCTTTCAACAAACTAGTTCCATGATGGTTCACAGGGATGCTTATCCATAAGACGAAAGTGCAGTAAATCCCTACTAAAACCACTAACTGGATTAAATTGAAGTCAAATAAAAAGCTTATGAATCATAAATCTCAGTAAACAAACACACGGACAAAAAAGAAAGCGGAGTCGAAAAGGTTTACCGGACACCAGCATCGCCAACAATACCAATAGCCATTCCAGCAGATAAACCAGCAAGCCCGCAAGCAAGACCAGAAGACAAGTGTGCATATCCATCGAAAAGATAATAAGATTTAGCCTTTGGATTGATTCCAGTACTAATAATAACAGCTATAATTAACCCATAAATTCCCAACACTCCAGCCATGACAACTGGGACAATTGACTTCATAACGAGTTCGGGTCTCATGACTCCCATTGAAGCCACACCCACGCCACTCTTTGCTGTCCCATAGGCAGCACCCATGCCTGTAAAACAACCACTTTTTAACTAATGATAATTTCCACGAAATGATGAGATAAATAAATAAAAGCACTGCTACTAATTAATCATCAATCAGTAATGAAACAGGATTATCTAAATAAAAGGATTTAGAATTATTTTGCTTACATGAGAAGACGAGGGCAGCAGCGGCCCCGAGGAAGCCGAAGAAAGGAGCAGTCTCATCGCCGCTGAAAGTCGAAGCCATCGTTCTTTTGTTTCCTTGTTTCGCGACGAGGATGGATTATGCTGATCCTTGGATTAGATGGAGCTCTGTGCTTGTTTTCTGTTATTCCTTTGTTTTAATTTCTCACTGGTTTTGAGAGGGCAGGTGGAGTAAGAGGATCGGATCGGGATGGTGACGATGATTGATTATGGTTGCACGTGTGTGGAGAAGGAAGACTGGAAGGGGTGGTTTGACGAGAATACCCTGGCTGACAGCTCGATCAACTGTATAATGATAAAGCTGGTTGGGGCTGGAATCTGGATGGTTTTGTATTTTGAATTGGGCTTCGTTGAGAGAGAGAGAGGGGGGGGCGAATGACGCTACGTTGGGAGGTGGAATCTGGATGGTTTTGTATTTTGCATTGTGACTGCTACAACTTTCAGTAATTACAGACCTTGTCACGTTGACCCTTCTTTTTTCTACTATTATCTCGAATTTTAGTTTAAGAAAAGACTGGCTGAATTTATTTATTTATTTATTTTATTTATTTTTTTGTTATCGTGGACACACTGGTTTGAATATAGACAATTGCCTGAGATTTTGTTTAGTGAACTTAATCTTGATATATTAAAATTGGTCAGAAAATGCATACCGAGACCGGCTAAAAAAACATGTGTGTCATGGATGTTTGAATTGCCTTTCTCTAGTCCTATGGTGCCTGCTATCATTTTTATTTTTTTATATAATTAAATGTATATGTTGATTCATATTTGTTAACAAAATATTTGAGAGTGTGATAATAATTATTTTTTATTTAAAAATAATATTTTTTATTTTTATAAAATTATTTTTTATATTAGTATATTAAAATGATAAAAAAACATAAAAATTTTATTTTAAAAAATACAATTTTAGCTGTGTTTTCAAATATTATAGCAATGCACCCTTGCACCTGTACAAGGAAATGAATTTTCTTATATACTGGCTTCAAGATTCATTTTTTTTTATTTAAATAGAGAGCATATAAATACGAAATCAAAGTGTATAAATACATTAATCATTCAGCCAATCCTTTTGGATTGTACTGTAGAATGTAGAGAGAAGGGGAGTGATTAAGAGTTCATATTAGCACATATAAAATTAGTTAAAGTATGTAAAACTTTGCTCGAATATTTATATTAATAAAAAAAATCAAATTGAAATGCATTGCATTTATATATAAAATGAATATGTCCCTTTTGCCCTTCCACGAAACTGGCCATAGAATCAAGGGTTGGTACGGCCTGTCGATCCGTTAGATTAAAAAAAAAAAACATTAAAAACATAGGACAGTGTGTTGGAATGTTTTTAAACCCGGTTTGGTCCAAGGTTCTGGTTTTGGGTTTTGACCGGGTTATTAGGTTTTGACCGGATCGATCGGATCAATTTCTATTTTAAAAAAATTCAAAACGGCGTCGTTTTAGTAAAAAAACAAAAAACAAAAGTCAACGAGTTGCAACCGGGTTTTTGACCGGGTTTTGTCAGGTCACTGGTCAACCCGTCGGGTCACACCGGGTCATGGCTTATACTATTTTTTCATCAATCTGGTCCGGTTTCAGTTCCGGATCGACCTGATCCCGAGTCGACTCGCTGGCCAGACCCGGATTTCAAAACACTGGTGTGTTGACATGCTTAGCAAAAGAATAAATCTAAAAGAGAAGGGGGGAAACACTGCACACCCACTCATGAAACACTGAATTGCGACCGTGTGCTCCCTCTTTTTCAGTCCTCTTTAACTTTTTTTAATGCTGATTATCAAACTTTTTTAATCACTTTTATCTCTCCACGTTCCGTTGATTGAGAAATGGCTCTGGTGATTTATCTTGATTAGTTGTCCGTAGGGTTCATGGGATGTTAAAAAAACATTTTAAAATTATGTTAATCTTGATTTTATAAATTATAATTAAAAAAGTGCTTATGGTTAAAAAAAATTATGCTGTTATTTTTAAGAATATTGAGACTTTTTATAGTGATAATATCAAATGATTTGCTGATATTTTAATTGTAGAATTTCTAAAATATTTTATTAATTAACATTGAATGAAAATAAAATATTTGTCTCTTTGATATTTTAATTGTAGATTTTTATGTAATTTTTCAAATTTATTATTCTTATTTTTTTTCATATAGCTGCAGATAAATGATGGATTTATAATATTTTAAATTTTTAATTGAAGTTTACTTCCATTATCATAATGAATTTTTGCTTCCAAAATAATGCTTCTCATATAAAAGTGTTTTGTAGTATTTTTTTTCTTCTTGAAAATATACTCTATTTCCTTTTCTTTCCTTTTCAAATCATCCTGGTTTTTTTGAGTTTTTTCCTGGAAAAAAAATTGCTTTCTATTAAATGAATGGTGTTGATAATAAAAAACAGTTTTGTTAACAAAACAAAAAAAATACATGAATCATAAAATATAATTTTAACAAGAAAATGCATTCTTCCTTGATAAATTTACTCATAATCTCTCTTGCAAATATTTATTTTTATAATTATTTAATTAAATCAGGAACGAGTTCCAGAAAACAAATTTACTAAACTTAATCAAGATCATGATCCAGATTATGGATTGGATGAATTAACTCGTGTTAATCTAAAATAGTATCACTTCATTATCGTTTTAAAAAAATTAATTAGACCTAACATCCTTGAATTTAGTTACATACTGAATCCGAGCGAACAAATGTTTGGCAAGCTTTCACACCTAACATCCTTAAGTCTGAGTAGATATGAATTTGACGAACTACTAGACTCAATATCCCTGGGTCCAACTATGTGCTAAACCTGAGTAGATACAAGTTTGAAGAGTTGTAAGACCCGATATCCTAGAGGTATGTTATATACCGAAACCAAGTGAATACGAGTTTAGTGAGTTGTCATATCTAAAGTCATTGGATTCATCTACTTACCGAGCCAAAATGAGTATGGGTCTGATGACCCTATTGACTCATCAACCTTGAGCATGAGTTTTATTTGCTGCTGTACCCATTAACTACGAGCTTGACAATGTGCCTAGCATAAAGAGCTAAATGCATGGAGATCATTATAGATTATATGTTGGGTCATAAGA
>Ga0325410_1003837_pt1 | contig 16914 bp, 10 predicted proteins | sample PopdelMetagenome_16_FD_206182 | JGI IMG/M metagenome (GOLD analysis project Ga0325410, IMG submission 206182) | Populus deltoides microbial communities from Bellville, Georgia, United States - Xylem-PdIQD-R3 | ecosystem: Host-associated > Plants > Phyllosphere > Stem > Wood/Secondary xylem...
TTTTTTTTCCTCGTATTTTCATATGGGATAAAAATCAAAGCATGAGAATTAAAGGACACATTGGAGTTTTGATGACGATACCTCAGCTATCAGCACTGTTGAGAAGATATCGTTCAGAAGAATCAGTAGACACCAAGAAAGGCTATTGAAGGATGATTGAGTGGGCCACAAGCAGTGATGTTTCTCCTTCTCAGATAGAATGAGAGCACAGCATGATGGATGATAGCACGAAAACCAGAGAATAGATTGGTCATGCAACTTCAGTTGGGAAATCAAATATTTGTATGTAAATATTTTGAGTTTCTTTTACTAAAATAAAAAACCCCTCTTCTTGGGAATGAAACAATATTTTGAAGTCTGTCCTTTCCATTTATGTAGTTCCTCAGCACTCAGCAGCATCAGACAACAATAACTCTTCTCGGGTATCAATCGACATACTTGCATCTCATAAATAACTGCTAAAGAGCTCTCGTGACTGACAGAATGCATGCCACTGGATAAATTGCCAGTGACAGGTTAGAATAAATACTTGCGCGGTTGCCACATTATCTTCACCGCTAGTCGCCATCTCAATCAAAGTACTCATCAGCATCCTTCTGTTTCTTTTTACAGCACCCTCCATTTAGAGGATCTCAGGAATATCAATTGGCTAAAACTAAAAGCATATAGAGTGGATCCATCAACATAAGAAGCCAGTTTACATCAGTCCTCATCATAGCCACCTCCATCCATTTCACCATCTTCTAAGTCATTGTCCTCTGCTTGTTCTTCATCAGCATGTTCCCGATGTACATCCATGAGCTCATTAATCTCCATGTCCTCTGTGTCTAGTCCATCTGGTAGTGATCTCTCCACCTTCATGGAGTTGAGATTTGAGTCACTGAAAAATGAAGAGTACGGTTTCGAGACCTACAAGAGTAAGACTAGCTTTGTTAGCTGGACCTACAGGCCCAAGTAATTTTGCCATCAGAAATATTTCAAATTTCATAATTTGTTGACTGTCAAAAAAAAAAGGAAAAGGAAAAGAACCCACATGAATGAAAGAAGGAAACACTAGGAGAAAAGGAAAAGAGATTTAAAAGAACAAGGGAAAATAATAGAAACAAATGGGTGTCCACCTTGAATAGAACATTTCTCTTCTCGGCACTTTCCACAAGGTTGTTCCAATGCTCATCATTCCTCAAAGTTGATGCTGACCCTACGACCTAAAACACAAATCAATGCTTAGGTTGTATGAGAAAGTGAACGAAGAAATTTATCAATACATCCCTTGAAATAACAAGACTACTATATCGGACAAATACCCTACCAGGACAGCAGACTTAGCGCGAGTGATACCAACGTTCATTCGCCGGGCATCAGATACAAACCCAATCCTTCTATCATCATTTGACCTAACACATGAGAATATTGCGACATCCTTTTCTCGACCCTGGCAAGTGAAGGTGTTTCACATTTATGAGTTAGTCTTGTATTATTTTGTAGAATTCATTATTTGTTTCTTTCAAGTGATATTTGGGTTAACCAGACCAAATATTGGTCCTTCCACTGAGTCATTATAGTTACTACCAGTTCAGGGCTGAATATCGTGATCAGAATTTTTAACTGCTCTTCTAAAGTTCCAGTAAAAGAATGCATAGTGTTGCCTATAGATACATCTCTGCAAAAGTACATCTCTCTTTTTGCAGAGAACATATATAGTCAACATGCCTTCCAGATAAAAGATTACGCAGTTCCATCTAGCAAATAAATAAAAACTAGAAATAGATGATAACATATGACCATTCCGAGACCAAATCAATAGCTTTATTAGTGGACAAACCTATTTACCTGGAAACCATCAACAGTTTGAATATCCACAAATTTTTTGGACTCCTGCCCAAAAGCATCCCGAAATCGATCCTGCAAAAGCTTGACTTGGTGTCTATAGGGTGATATAATTGCAAACTGTGAGCTCGACCTAAGCTCTGGATACATGGTCACCAGTTTATGATACAGGAGTAGCACAAATTCAACTTCATCAACATTCACCCAGGACCCACTTCCAGAAGGCTGAGATTCTTTCCCTTCATGTACATCAAAGAAGCAAAACGGACCAAAGCAGTGATACTGATGCCAATCACGTGTTGTCCTTCTCTCAAGATCATCTGCATCCTGCAGTGCCTCGGCATAAAATTCACTTGAAGGAAAGCTCCTTATCTGTTGGGCAACATGTAAATGGAGTCAGATAGCTGATACATCTTTTCTTGCGAAAAAAATTAAATTAGAGGGAAGAGAATACAGATCATAGTTTTAAAATCGTAATTGTGGATTGTTGCCTATCACATGCATAAAATAATGGTCGAGGACAATGTTGTAATGAATGCATCAGCAACTCTTAATAAAATAATATTCACATATTTTTTGAAGTTCTATCAAATAAACATGATAATAACGCTTCTAATAATTCCATTTTTTTTTATAATACACTTCTAATGTATTATCAAAAACAAAAAAGTATATTTTAACTAATAATTTAATATCATATAAAAAATTGTAATGTATTATAACTTAAAATTCATGTTACCAATACAAAATAAAGTATTTTAAAGTATATACTTTAACTGTTAAACTAAAATGATAAGACATGTGCCAAACACAAATATGTAAAATAAATAAATAAAGTTGAGTTAAAAATGACCTCAATTAGTTGTATTCAGGAGTGTATCTCTTACAAGCACATAATTCACCTTTTGAATTGACTCGGTAAAATAATCAAAAGGAAGTCTGTGATTGAGTGAAAATGGTGGAGTGTTGAATTAAAAGACAAAGATGAGCCTAGAGAGAGGAGAAAAAAGATAATTGAGTATGAGCGTAGCATACTACTAGTACATCCATAGAAGTTGGAATTGCTTCTTTTGTGTAGCATCTTGAAAATAAGCACAAACGGAAGTCAAACACTGAAAACTATCAAGGCCCTTTTTTGAAAATAACAGACGTTATCTTCAAAATAACAGCCATATGACCGTTACAGTTACATAACACAATTTGACCGATAAATGCCATTACACCCTCAATAACAGTAAAAAAATAAAAAGAAAAAAGAAACGCCACTATTTGAATCCATTAAATAACTCCCATTACAGCATATAACAACCTTTATTCAAAACTATGATACAGATTACTACATGAATAACACAACACCTCTGGTACGATGTTGATAGATAGTGTCCTATACCATGTCAACAAGTCGATTTGGGTGGTTTAGATTCTACAAAGACTGGATTCTTCTCTTAACATGTTTTTGAAATAGGGAACAATTGGACTGTAGAAAAACATTGTGTGAAAAATCATATATCTAACTTAGTGTGCAATAAATTTAAGTTGAACGAAATTAAGTGCATGAAAAAATTTCACACAATTAAATCAATTGATGAACAATAGCATCACAAGTTTAAAAATTTTCTCAATAACAGACTTCATAGTACTTGCCATGAACTAATGAGGTCAAAGTCTAAAAAGAAATGCCACTATGCTAGGCTTAAAGCTTATATTAATTACTCTGACAACATTAAAAACAGATCCAGCCAAACATGTTCAGTTTATCAAAGTTGAGTAAAAGATGCTAATTAGCATTCTTTCCAGTGGTGGTTTGATAATGAACTTCAATTTTAAAAATCTGATATGTTGCAATTGTTATCATAACCATAAAACTTAAGTTCTTCACAGCATTTATTGAGATTCTCAACTGACCTCTGGATGCATACGATACTGCATCTTCAGCATATTTACTGGATAACCAGCTCTTTGAAACCTTTCAAACAAACTCGTGCCATAGCTTTAATTTTAAAAATGAGAGAGAGATTAAATATTTTAATCCAATTATCAATGTTAATGCAATGATATGAAACAATAACAGAGAGAATATATCACTACCCAAATTTCCCAGCAGTGGGAGAAATTACAGTGGCTGGGAGTTGAACTGGATCACCAACCTGAAACAAAAAGTTAAGTGAGTCTGACAGCTATTCATAACACCCTTCCCTATTTTCTAAAGCAAAAACAGGATACTATCAGAACTGTCAAATTGTCCAATAATTGCTTAATAGTGGTATGGATTTTAGAAACCTGCAATATTTTATAGCACAATGAATCACGCATGAAGATATCAAGTCAAACTAAAATCACAAAGGTGATGTCAGAAAAAATACCAGAAATACTTGTTTGCATCCATTGACCAATGGCACAAGAGTTGCTGGTTCGATCTGTTTAAGGGTAATATCACAAACCCAAGTGAGTAACAACTGCATCTCAGTACGTCAACATTAACAAAAAAAAATAAAATTGCAAGATGATTATAAACTGGGAAAAGCTATCTTTTGAGCAACAGAAGCACGGACTAGCATGTACACTGTAAAGCAGCCCACATGTGAAGTATAATTGATGGTGCCACATATCAAAATGAATGAACCTGAATGCTACAGTCAACTAGTCAAGCCACACCTTCATGCTTACGTTTCCTTTCATTTTCGACGCCTCTAATTTCATGAAATGCGGTGTCATGCTTGAGATATCAATTGCCATGTGCAACATAAGTTTCCATCTACCTAACATATTACCCATCCTAGCATTTTGTCTATGCTATAGATGCATCATATGATTTGTGTGTTAACACAATTACTTCAACACCCTTTAATTCAAAAGTTCGTAAGGTTCACAAGAAAATCCAAGTAATAACTCATTGATCTTGATATCATTGTTTAAAAAAGGAACACCACAAGTAACATTTCTAACACAAGATGAGTCTTGAACCAGCTGATCACCACTTACTTGAATATCTTTTTACATTTCCATTAAATCTGAGAGCTTCCGTGCATTTAATTTTTGTGAATTCAATTCATAACAGTCTTAAAGGCACCCACTGCATATGACTAACAAGAATGAAGGAGATGATGAACACTTACAGCTTGGGCAGCTTCATCTATAATAACAACATCAAAACCATGGTTCAATTTACTAAAAAGTGCCGAACCACTGAAGCTGAGGGTGGAAAAGACCTGCCAATACAGAAAAATTACTAAGGGAGTTTACATGATGCTAGATTCCACTTTCAAGACAGTTGGATTTACATACAATTACAGATTCCTCTAGAATAGCAGCACGGATACTGTCTGTATCCCCTCCTGCAGTTCTATGTTTCTGTTTATCAGAAGCTGATTCACCTTGTTTTTGTTTCACCTGAAGGAGAAATCAGTGATATCAACCTTCAAAATAGCACACAGTGGAAGTATCTAGCAGTGATATGCTGTATCAAGAATATAGAGTTTTGACATAGACCTTTTCTTGCCAAAGTGAGTTCTTAAACTTCATGGATTACTTATATGATATGTAGATCATATGACATGAATAATGAAATGCAATTTGTTTTTCCTTGGAAATAGGTGAGGCACTATGCATATGATATGCTGTATCAAGAATATAAAGTTTTGCATAGACCTCTTTCTTGCAAATGTGAGTTCTTAAACTTCATGGATTATTATTTGATATGTAGATCACACGACATATAAACAATGAAGTGCAATTTGTTTTCCTATTCAATAGGTGTTCCACCATAGATGCATACATTGATAGACTTTTATAATTCATCCACCAAATTGTAAGAGAAAAGGTAAACCAAATATAATGATTACTAGTTCATGATCAGGAATTGGAAGGTATTATATTGATTTAATCACATTAATAATCCCAATATTTGGCAAACATATAATTCCCACTTACTATCCTTTTATGATTTCATAGATCGTTGACTTTATTAATTAGCTTTGGTTTCACTGCACTGGTTGATCTGTTGAATCAACCAAGTATTTGAAAATATCTTGTAACTAGATTAAATCATTCCAAAAATTTGTTCTGGAATAATGGATTAGCAAAAGGTTCTATTGAAATCCTCGTAACTTCCTCTTTCAAATGCACACAAAATCCTTTGTTTGGCAATCTAATTTAAGACATCTAGATATTGCAAAATTGTGGGAGAACAGTACTAACAAAAACAAGAATAGCAACAAAGTTCTTCGTTATGCAATCCAAATAAAGGACACCAGGATAATTGTAACACCATGCGCGAATAAATAGTAACAAAAATAAGAATTGCGACAATAACAGGTGTTTGTTATGAGGCCAAGACATACAAGGTTATCCATGCAGACTGACTGGACAGAATGATGAGCTTTAAGACCAATCCGCACAATTTTAGGATTATATGAACGGACATTTTCATCATGAACACCTGCAAAAAAACAAAAAGAACAGTTTGTTTTAGAATGACAATCAAAGAGTTGAATATAATTTGTACATGAGCACGTGCGAGCAGAGCACTATCCTATCCACAACCTTCATTTCTCAGATTAGGGTATGTGCATGGATCTAGGGGTCAGGCATATCAAATTTACATTTTAGGATAACAAACTCTGCCTGAAAGTACCCACATTTTGGAAGAGGATAAGAGGGATGCACAGCATCTGCACAGAAAAACTAAACAAGTAGCCACAGTTTAATTACAACGCCCTGTTCCTAATAATATTTCATCATCTTAATTCATGACGATCAATGGTATACTTCAAAAAGATCATTTCACAATCACAACCCAAATCTCTCACATCAAACTTTTGGCTCACCCTTTCAAGAACAAAGGGCTAGTGACTCCGAAGATGCTGGGTGCTTAGTTTCCACACTAACACAGATCCCATATGTCCTGTCAATATCAGTTTCCCAGGTGTAGATGCAAAGTGCAAGCAACAGATTCAACAACCCATCCATCAATTACACGCAATCCTTGAAAATTGTAGCATTTCTCTAAACATAAATACAGTAGATGACATCTAAAACACCTGATTTCCACGAAGAATCTTTCCCTCCAAATACTCAAAAGGAAACTCAATAGATTACCCATCCTACTTGAATTACCCATTGAGAAGATGGTAACCATCAACAAATTTGACACCAAACATGGAATCACCCATGAACCCCTTTCAGTAGCAAATAATCCATCCAACAGTCATTCCCCACTACTGAGTACAGTAAGAAATGATGACTCTGAAACCCTCACTTTGATAGCACATTAAATAAATATTAGGATACTAGTCATTGAGCACATCCAGTTGAAAAACTATGAGAACAAATGGAAAATCATTGATCAAAGCTTCTCAGGCAGTCAGAAACATAAACATGGTAAGAACAAACATGGACAGATCAGACATAGCATTCTTTCTTTGAAAGTAAAGAAGAAAAATGAACTTGGCATCAGCAGTTTATGTTGGGTATTGGGAACCACGCTAATCACCAGGTGGCTCCAGAACAGAATAATGATGACCAGAGACCAGCTGGAAGAAGAATAATTTAACTACCAAGTTGCAGGATGCTTTTCAGAACAGCTATAGGCTAGTTTTGACTTTTTCCTCATAGAATAGAGCTTTTGGCATTTTGGAATATGAAGTATGAAAAAGTGATGATAAGATGGTTGCGCTAGGAAAAGAGTAATAAAACTAAAAATGGATACAGGGGATGATACTATCAAAGGCTTACTTTTTGCCTTTTACATATTGAAGATTGAATCGAATGGCCAATAATAAATGGAATCAATCTTGAGCTGGACAAGTACAAAACTTAGTTTCTTATTATCAAAAAAAAAAAAAAAAGTTGGTTTCTTAAGAACCAACAGAGAACATAGCCTTGGATAAAAGGTGGAATGGAGGAAAAGTTTGAGGGGCAACCCCAACTTGTTTAAGACAATTTCCTCTGGTTAATTCAATGAAAACACTAAAATTCCATCATTGGTTTAAAAGTCTAAGATAATGAAACAAGATTTAATTTTATCAGTCCTGCATCATTAATAATTTGTTTTTATTTTCTAAGATAACTCAGGATCCAGCGTATCCAGGAAGGAACTGCTACCAAACTTAACTTCCTCTACAAGATAATGAAATAGGAAAACATTATTGTCCCTGCATCACTAATATTTTTATTCAGGATCCAGTGTATCCAATACGTAACTACTACCACACTCAACTTCCTTTACAATCACATGAACCTTGAACAAGTCCTACATTGCCTTGATGTCTTCATAAATCAATGGAGCTAATGAAAGAATGATAAAATTCAAAATGGACAGAACAAAAAACCAGAACATCACCAATAATTGTGTCATGCCAAAAGGAAGCAAACATAATGAAATACAGACTTGCAAGTGTGGAACACATACCTGTCTTGAGAAGGCGCAACACTATTTCATCTAGAGCAGAGTTTGATGGGGCACATACCAACACACGTACATGATATTTGCGACTGGAAGCAATGACTTCTGGTTTCTGCAGAGCTTAAGTTTGAATTTAGAACGTGCAGATCTTACAAGAACATAATTGTACAATGTGAAAATTCAACTTACAAAATCATTTCCACTGGTAGGGAAAAAACCATCATCACCATCTTTAGGCATGTTCTTATCTCTCGGATTGTTACCAGTCCACCATGGAGAAGCTCGTGCCCAATGATTGTACCTGCAAATTATACAACTTTCATGGTTCAGTAGGAGTCAAAATTTGTCTTTCTCATTCTATTGAGCTTTTAAAAATCCAACAAGTTCAAAATAAAATGGACTACAAGACTGTTAAACTCCAGGAAAAAAAAAAATTAATACACTGCAAGACAGTTAAAAAGGTAAGCAGATCACATGTGTAAAACTAAGAAAACAACTGGCACATACTTTTCTTGAATTGGTAGTTCTGACCCGCGTTTAGCTTCATGCAACCCAGCCCTGCATAAGAGAATAACAAAGTAAACTTATATTTCCATAAGCAAAAGAATCTTTTACCAGATAGGAAACCATGGGGTACCATACCCGTCATATAGAACATAACATCAATGCATACGAAAAACACAATGAAATTATCTCGCATCATCTACACCGTCAACACTCCCAAGTATATTTTGTTTTTCTATTGACAATTAAAACAAGGATGACTCATCTCCTGCAATCACACTTTTGTTTATTTTTTCAACAACAAAACACCAAAAACAATCATTAACTGACTTGCAAATTTCATTTCTCTCAAAAGGCATTCCAATCTTAGTGAGCCATATCATCCCAATACCATCAAATGCGAAATCATTAATTGAAGGCATCCTAGCCACTCACTCGCAAAAAAAGCTTCATATAGAAATTAAAAACAACTTTTATAGTTTTGTTTCTCTATCACGATCCCATCAATTCAGCTTTGCTTATGAAATAGTGTTTCCTATGATAATGTGCTGTTTTCTGCAATAAATCTAGTTTCTGTTGCCTACTTTAAGCCTGATAGCAAGAGATTTCTTTCTCCAGGCAGGTATGAATCCATACATCATAAAATTGTGGTTGAGGTGGGGGGCTAGAATGTGCGGTTTTGGTTCCGAGGGGGGCATTTTGTAAGAGTATCTTTAAAAAAAAAATTACAGCCAAAGATGATTCATGGGAGCTAGGACCATTCCTGGATTTGTTTCTATCTTCAAAAGATCTCCAATTCAAAAACTTGAAACAACCTTTTACCACTTCTCACTAAGACCACTCAAACTTCACTTTGATTGAGTAAACTCATTTCAGTTATGCACTTCCCTTTACCTAACTCCTGAAAGCTTCCAACTTTGAAGCTAGATGTTGTTCCTCCTTCACAGATATCACAAAGTGATAGAACATAGAATCATCCCTGAACCTTGACCAATTGTTTCTAAGAAAAAAACAGCAAAGGAAGACCCAATAAAGCATATATGTTCAAAAAGTAAAGGAAGTGCCTTATGAACAATCTTCCATCCAAAAACGTACAAGTTCCATGAATCTCTATGTGAAACTCATACCATCCCATCTTTGATCAAGTTCACCAGGCACAACACAGAATAAACCTCTAGAAGGCTGCTCTATCAGATCATAAACATGAAAAAAAAAAAAAAACAACAACACAAACCATTTCAATTTTTTGGTCCCCAAAACCAAAATTTGGCTAAAAGTAATAGTCAAAGTGCCATTGGTCCCAAAAAAAATAAATCCCATGCCACTAGTAGCTAGACAAATTGTTTGATTTGATTTAGGACACCAGTAAATTTGAATAACAAAAGCAGGATACGTGAGTGTCACGCGTCTTCCACTCAACTTTTCCTCCCGAAAGTATTATAAAATGATAAGAAAAATGAAAACAAAAGATGAAAAGGGACTTAATTTTTTTGTTTGATGAAAAAAATAAAATAAAAGTTTTGACTGATAGCTACTACACCCACTACATCACTCCAAGGCCAAACACTGAGCATAGGCAGGATAAGAATTTAAAATCATTTGGGAAATACAAACAATGGGCAGCATACAAGGACAATGGGAAGTTCAGAAAAGAATAGTCCATAAAAGTGGATCCCAACAAGGTGTTTGATGTAATTTTTGGAAAGTAGGAGATGGATGCTTGGACTTGTCAACACATAAAATTTGAGATTTTAAAACAGGAAGAAATACAAATTTTAACAACCTTAGAATCTCCATTATATTTACCGTTAACTGAACTTTTAAACAAGGGAATGCCAAAAGGAGAAACTCATATTTTAATGAAGCACATGATCTTTCAAGACAAAAGATTTTTCACTTTTCCTTTTAGAGTTCAACAGGTTCAGAATTCAAAAGGGCTAAAGAAAGACAAAGCCAGTAATATGCATGCTGTAACGGATAACTAACAATGCTAGAGTGATTAGTTCAAATAAACTATAGAGAGACAACAATCCTTTAAAGACTAAGCAAATGCTCTAAACAGCAAAATGGTCCTGTTCCTTCTCTGGCAAGCCATAGTTTTCCTAAAAATTGATGAGACTTGTCCTTTCCGTCTTACAACTCGATTTCATCTAATTTTTACCAAAAATAACATAAACATAATCATAAGACCTCCATAAACCAACTTCAACCACAAAATCCATTGTAATTAAGTACTAAACGACAAAAATTAAGCCTAAGATCACCAACCATTTGTAACGTTCGCCCATCAATCTATCTTTTCCAGTAAAATCAATACTCAAAAATCCATAACCAATTAAATTGTGATGTTAAAAGTCCGATCCATAGTCGTTTGCAGCTATTACCTCAACTCTCTCTCTCCTCCTCCTCCCTAACAGAACTTTCTCTCTCCACAAGGCTACAGAATTGGGAACTTGATTAATACTTTCGTGTGGTCTCACTTTTTCGTTTATCTTTTTCTTTCATTTTGTATTTTCATCAAATAAAATAAATTAAAACTTTTCCCCTTTTTTAGTGAACATTTGATTTTCACATGACCAGCTTCAATTAACAATTGAGTGGAACCCTAGTTGGATTCAATGGTAGATTAAATCAAATCAAACAACTTGTGAAGGAATCACTAGAGTAATTTGTTCTGTTTACGAACAACTAATGGCATTTTGACCTGATAGTTCAGGAGGTTGGGTACCTTTCATCCCAAAAATTTAGCACATTTGACCATTCTTCATCTCCATGATACCCCAATTAGTTTGAGCAGCATCCCTCCCACAACACCCTTTATCAGTCAAAAACATCACAACCATTATTCTTCAATCTCCATGAACTTCTATTCACCCCTAAATAAACATTGACGAACCATAAGGTAAATGCAAATGGCAGATCGGTTGCATTACAAATTGCTCAAGACAACAGCAAATGGTTAAAATGTAAAATTGATGCCAAAATTGTATAATTTATTAAAAATGAGAAGCAAATGATTAAAAGATCCATAAAAGCAAATACAAGTCAGAAAAATTCTCACATGGTGTGCACTCTTGTTGGAGTTGCATGCAAAATTGCACTAAGAAGAGCGAGGATAGTTTGTGTCTTCCCGGTTCCAGGAGGACCCTAGAAAAACATAAATGACTCACAAAGGTTATATAAATACGTAATGAAAGGAATTGTGATTATAATGCCTTCGAGTTTATGAAGGAATACGATAAGATTTTCCATACATTAAGTGTAAGTACTTATTAAGGATGACTTTTTACAAATATATAGTACTCTAAAATAACATGGTACTTTCATCACACTTTATTGTTAGTAATTATGGCAATTACAGTGAAATTAGTTAAATTACGAAATGATAAGATTAACTTCCACAGCACAATAAGTAAACATACTTAATAGTTTGTAATGTTATGAATTGAATGGTATTCTATTCCTTTTTCAAGGAATAATACTTGTTGAATTGCAGTTGTATAATATCATTCAACACGCAGCACAATTACAGAGTGATGAAATGTTTTTTTTCAGCAAAATAAGTAAACCCACTAAAATTTTGTAACTTGAAGTAACTATAATCACAACCTTCTAGTAATCATAGAAAAGTCCCAATGTCAAATTGTAACTAGCATCGAAACTTGATAAAATACATGTGACTTCAACATGATATTATATTTTATCGAATAACTCCTAACATAGAAGTTCAATATAGTTGGTAAATTGAATGGCTGCCACTATTTTAAGCAACCATAAGATGAAGAAAGGAAAGGGATCAGAATAAACACACGATAGAGAGACAAATCAGACCTGTATCAAGACAAAGGCTTTGCGCAATAGACCAGCCTGCAGGAAAAAAAAATGTTACTTTAGAATAATAGATAGATAGATATGTATCTTTTGGAGGGGAAAAATCAAGTACCTTAATGCACACATTTTAACCATTCAAAAATAAGTAGTGGGATCCACCGTATATCTATATATCCTTAGAATATCATTAAAAGGATTAGTTATCAGCTCATGTTAAAGAGATTTGGGCTATGATTTTGTTTCCTGTGTTATTTTACAGTTGCTGCCAAAATATAGGTGTTTTGTCATAGAAATCTGGAATGCGAAGCTGTTTGTGAGAAGATTTGTATCTTCTTCATCATGTTCTCTTTTAGTTGATTTGTATTTAGAGAAATGAAAGAGTATTTGAAGAGCACAAAAATTCTAAGAATGATATATCTCTGCACAGACTTTTTTATAGTTTTGGAACATACAAAGTACTGAATTCACGTTATATTAATGAGCCACTCATTGAACATAAAAGGTGTTCAGCTGTTTCTAGTTTTGTTTGTGTGCTTTCAATGTACATGACATGGTGCATCACACATTAGAGAGAAAAGGATTGAAAAAAGTATTTTCTAAAATATAAGCAATTTGTAGAATGAATTTACTTGTGTAACTAGAGGGAGAAGAAGTAAAATTGATCGGCATTACAGTGTTAGCATAAACTCACATCAATTGCTTCCATTTGTGACTTATTAAGACTTCCTTGAAAATGTTCAGACAGAGGTTGGGAAACTTTCCATGCCTGGTCTTCAGAACCGGAACTTTTATCAGCAGCTGTTAGTATTAAATCCTTGAAAGGAAGAGAGCCAATTGACCGCAAAGCAAAGTATTCACGAGAGATCGTTGATAGGCTGCATATCTGCAGAATGTAAAGCATGCATTAGAGAACCTAATACAATTATGATAACAAATAACTTCAAGGCTGTTGTTTCCATTTAGTGTACCACACTTTATACATGGATTGCTATGTTTAGGAAGAAAATCCTCACAGCTGGGACAGAACGATAGGGAAAGAAAAGGAAAAAGAAACATATTAGCATTGACCTATATGTGAATCCAGCAGCTTGATGCAATATGATACTAAAGCATGATTCTACACAATCAAGAATGGTGAAATTACTAACTTTATTCTACAGCAAAAGTGGGCATGGATGTGTATCAAATCAACTATTCAACAATTAAACTCAATTAAATTCTGAATTCAACAAAAAACCATTTGATAGGAAAGTTATATATCAAATGTTATTTCAACACACATATCTATAACATTAAGCCCGGCATAAGTCCCTAAATTTACTTAACCCAAAGTTTACCAAAGAGCAAACCAACCATCAATGTCAGAAATCAAATAAATTAGGAGGCAATCTGTTCTCTTTTTCTTTCTTTCTTTGGTTTTTTCCACTTATTGATGGTAATACACTTTGAAACAAACCAACTACATGTATATAGCTCTATGCATAAACATGCACATGCAGTTACTTAAACAAGAGATATGGAATGTCCTCCTATTACAAGCAAACCAATGAACAAGAGAAATAAAAAAATGAATTCTAACTTCTTGTCTTAAAATTTAATAATGATGAATGAAGGTCAATATGTGAAATTCTAGAAACATGCATTGAAACTTTCAATTGCCAGGAGGAGGATTAAACAAGTACACAAGCAGTTAAACTGGTGCCCACAAATTGGATGGCAATTGCAAATGGATAAAGCAATATAGTTGCAAAGACTTTTCAGATGAAAGTAAAAGCACATGAATCAAATCGATATGTGAAGCTTGAATTTATACAGCAAGAACAACAAAGCCGCAACACCAAACTAGTTGGGGATGGCTATATTGATCCTTTTACACCATTTCACATGATTAGCAGCTCTGGATTTATATTAAAAAAAAATCACCAAAGAAAATACCCATGTCTTGTTCCATCACAAGCAAAACACACAAGCATCATTTTTAAAAATCTACATGTTTATTACTAACAAGCATTCATTTTTTTTTTCTATTTACCCAATCCTTCCACTTTGGTGGGTTATATTCAGTTGCAAAGAAGCATTATTTACTTTTAATGCACATATTTTTCTTAAATGAATGATTGCAGAGAAAATAGTAAATGCCACCCATCTGGTTATGGAAAAAGGTTACCTTTACACTAAACAAGCGTTTCTCATGCAGCAATCCAGGAGAAGTAATCAAACCATGCATCTTCAACAGTCTTGTACGAGATTCAATAACATCTGTATTTAAATTCATGACCTCCCCAGCTAAAAACATTCTAAGTCTAAGAAGGTTATGTTGGCGTTGCTCAACCAAGGCAAATGCGTAGACCTGGGGGAATTTTCCACCACCCTCTTTAAACTGCAACAAGCAACAATCTACATAGTCATAACTGAGCCTAGCATAGCATAACCGTCCATGAGCAAGTCACATTCTTGCATATAAAAGGAAATCAATGATAATAAAAGGTGTAAGAAACTGTCAATTGGCTGCTCATTAAAATACCTGATCTTCTGAAAGCAGCAAAAGATCATTTTGTACTATTTTCTCGCCTTCATCATCTCCATAAGTAACTGAAGGTAAAAGAAATCCCTCTGACTCATTGCATTCCACTACAAGTCTCAGAACCCATTCTGTCACTGCAGCACCCCAGTACATTATGCAAAATCATCACTTTAAGTTTGATTTTAGCACTATTGAAACAAGGTAGGCACTAACAAACATCAAATAATTGAAAAAAGGCCAAATTTTCCAAATAACAGGAAGAAAACAAAAACCTTCTTCGTCATCCTTCTTTTGAATAATCTGAGCTTTAACTTCTTCAAATAAAAGGGGCTCGAAAGTAGCAAGATAATCATCAACATCTTTGTACGTATTCTTTACTTGTCTTAAACCCGAACCACCTCCCTTGCCACGCTCTTTTTTCTGTTTCTGCTTTCAAAAAGAAGAATATAAGAAAACTCATTACTTAAAACATATGCATTCATGGAATCATTACAGATTGAAGTGAAAGAGAAATACATCAGCTTCTGTGAGGAGACCAAAATAGTCCCAGCCGAGAATAATTTTGCAAAAACGAACGAAGGATGCTTCTTCTTCTTCCCGAAGCCTATCTTTATCCACTGCCATCTTTTATCCTGACAGACATTCAATATCACAAAACCCATATTCAATTCATCCATTCAAGACTTTGACACAAACTCTTCTTGTCCATGAATGAAAATCCAATGAAAAGGGACCTTAAATAAATAAATAAATAAGCAAAAATTTCCTACCCTTCACAGAGAAAAAGGAAGAAGAATGGGCTGCCGGTGGCGCAACTCGCCGGCCACGAGGGTTCTGCGAAAGGGACTGAGTGACTGAGGGAGAGGGAGAGGGTTTAACAAAGGCAAAAAACCTAAATATTTTCCTATATTTCTGTTACTTATTTTTTCACCCCAATAGTTTTTACATTTGACAATTAAACCTTATACTCTCTGTTTTTGTCCAATTGCACCCCTAGTAATACATATAGTTTTTTTTGAACTTTCTACCGCTAAACAATCTTGGAATTAAATTTTACGCCCTTAATTACTCTTCCAATACTTCACGCTAGATTTTTTGCCCGTGTGATATGGTGGTATAGTTTTAAAAATTAATTTTTATTTAGTTTTATTATAAAGAAAATAGATATTTTTCAAAGAAAGAAAACTAATTAAAATCTAAAAACATTTTATTAATATTTTTTTTTATAAAAACATGTCTTTTTGTTAGAAGCATGTTTTTTTAATAAAAAGAATTAAAGGCCAATAAAATAAATATTTATAAGAATTTAAATCATTTGAATTAAACAAGAAAAAATGTATCTCTTAAATCAAAACTCTCTTTTCTTATTTATTTTTATTTTTATAAAAATATAATTTTATGAAGATCATTGCTTTTAAAATAGAAATTTATCATAATTTAAAAAAATTAATAAGAAAATAAAAATAAACCATGACTCGATAATTTATATATGCTAAGAGAAAATTAAAAAAAAAACAATTAATATGAAAAAAAAATATATGAGAAATTATAATAAAAATAAAAAATATTTTACTCTTGTTTAATATTTATAAGCATATTTTTTTTATAAATCTTGCAAATTAGGTTCATGTATAATAATTCATAAAATTATTATAAAAATATATAATTTTATTTAAAAATATGATAAATTTAGATAATATTTAAAATATCATTTTATTTATAATAATTTTAAAAGAAAAAACCACTTTAAAATAAAAGAATAATATGAAATGAGGTCAAGTGTGGATTGCCTCCACACTTGGCCTAGAAAGAGTCCGTTTGGCTA
>Ga0325410_1003839_pt1 | contig 16910 bp, 7 predicted proteins | sample PopdelMetagenome_16_FD_206182 | JGI IMG/M metagenome (GOLD analysis project Ga0325410, IMG submission 206182) | Populus deltoides microbial communities from Bellville, Georgia, United States - Xylem-PdIQD-R3 | ecosystem: Host-associated > Plants > Phyllosphere > Stem > Wood/Secondary xylem...
GGGTTTCTTAGAGGAAGGGGGTGTTTTTCTCTTCTTGGCTGGCTGCCCCCCTTCTCTTCTCTCATTCTTTTTATATCTTAGGAAACCCTAGGTCTCTATTTTACAAAATAGTCCTCCATTAAGTAGACTGTTTATATTTAAGTACTTCAATAACTATTTTCCTAAAAAAGGAGAAATAGCCTTGCATGAAATCTTCAATCTTTGACTTAGAGGAGCTAAATTACTGAAATAAAACTTGGATATCGATTTAGATGCTTCGGAATGTAATTTGGACTTGTTTCTTCACGAAACCTGTTTGCTGACAGAATTCAGATGTCATCTTTAAAAAATCATATCTCCCTCATATGAGATCGGTTTTGGGTTATATTTGGAGCGTTTATAGAGCTTTGAGTCATGAATCCAAAAAAATTGAGATTGAATCAATTGGACTTCTGTAGCTCCAGATATTCAAGTTGGAATGGTCGAAGGTCAACACTGGCAGATTGCAAGATTTGACTTTGAAGGCTGCGATTTCCATGCTCTTCCTTATTTTATTTTATTGCCTTAGATTTCCAGAAAGGTATGGATGTTAGCTTTTTAATGCCATTAGAATCACTTCATTTTAACCTCTAGAGCTCACGCTCTGTACAAAACATCGACTGAAAGTCAAATCTACCAATTATCTCCAATTTACTCCTTTTTGCTTCTTTCATCCAAAAGTGCCTTCAAAATATAAAACAAAAAATATCAAGGCATTTTATATATAAAACATAGGCAAAACACTAGTTAATGTGGGTGAAACTATTGAATAATATGATTGCATCAAAGAACCAAATAGAACTTTTTGGAAAGCTCAAAGAACCATTTTGAAATTTAAAGAAAAAAACTTGTACTATTAGGGAACAAAACAATCCATAATAAACAGTATCTTGTTGTATAATACAATTTGCTGCAATAAAAAATTAGAGATATTTTAGTTTATATCTAGCCTATTTGCTCGTGTTACGGGTGAAGCGAAAAAAAAATTTGAAGTGCAAAAAAAAGATCTAAGTATTGTTAATGCACTTTTTAGAAAAAGAAATAGATTTTAATAATGAATTTAAAATCAACTATATAGTGAACAATATTTTTATCTAGAATTGAGAAGGAAACACATTAGATCTACCCAGGTTGATATGCAAAATTTATAGGGATAATCTTGAAAAAAAAAATTAAAAAGCTAAATCTTCAATTAACTCAATATTTATGGATGAAAATGGTAAAAACAATTAAAAGAAACACCATGCAAATTTAGGTGAATTAACCAAACTTGCATCAACTTGCGATGCAAGTTATGCACACCATCGAATTCAATAAATTTTTTTATCCCATAGATTAATTATCATTTAATAGATTTATATAATAATAAAGTGCATGCCCAGTTTTTTATATGAAACATTTTTTTAATAGGAAAAATTATGACAAGTGTGTGAGAATGAGATAGCAAAGACAAATATCATTGCTAACAAAAGGTGAAATTGTATGTTTTTTTAGTTTTGAGTTAAATAAAAACACAGTTCATCGATAACGAAGGGAAAATTTGATTCTTAAAAAAAACATTGAGGGACAAAAAAGTGCATAAAAAAATAGCATGGGTGATGTGGCTTAGTCCATCGAAGTTGTAATTTGAATCATAAATTTAATCAGGTTTAATATTTTTTTATTTAAATTTATAACCAACTTAAATATAGTTTTAAAAAAAAAAGGATGAGAAGGATCCCATCAACGTGGCCTAATGGCCCAATGCCAAAGGTTTTTGAAAGGAAAAGTCCAGGCGTGTGGGCTTTCAAGCCTAGACTTTAAAGTCTAGGAGCACCTGGGCTTATTAGTTTTTTTTTTCTATTTAAAGGGGTGAATGACCTATATTTTTTTTTTGAAAACAAATATATGGAGAACATGTCGCATGCTGTGGCAGACAATGTGTGGTCTGTTAACCCAGATTCTGACCATTACAGTGGTGGTTGGAAAATTAAGGCTACAGGTCACTAAAAAAACCCATTTATCAACCCATTTCAACCCAAAAACACCATACAAATACCCTTAGAACATTAAGAAACCAACCTAATAAACCTAAAAAAATGTATAAGCCACAAAATCAAATCGAATAAAATATCTTATCGTCGACTTCGATCTGATTTTTTCAGAGGTGAGAAAAAAACCGAAAAACCGACTTAACCGAGAAAACCAAAAAAAAATTAACCAAAAAAAATTAACTGAAAATACCGAACCATAAAAAAAATCAATGAAACCGATTAGAATATTTAGAAAAACTTCCGGTTCGGTTCGGTTTCGGTTTTATAATGCTTAAACCAAGCAACCCAAACTGAACCGAACTGAACTGGTTTAAATTAAAAAAAAATTCTATAAATACTCCTCAGTCCTCATAGTCACAGACACGCCACATAATCCATACGAGCCACACCACATTTCAAATTTTCAATCCTCACAACGGCACACCCTCCCACAAAATTCAAAGGTCTGTAGACTCTACACCCAATTAATTATTCGTACTTCAACTACCCCACCCAAGCTCTCACAAGTCCACTCACGTCTCACAATTAATTCTTCACAGCACACAGCACACAGCACACAACTTAATTAATTCTTCACAGCACTAATTCTTTGTTCTTCAAAGTTCAACCACCCCAATCCACACGCCACACCTAACCTTCCAATCTTCATTCTTTAATCATCTCCAGATCTATCATTCCAGCAACATCCCTAAGCCTCAGTAGTAATAAGATTTCTTCAATGTACAGGTGATTAGTGGAGGCAAAAAGGGTGAGGGCTGGGCTTAATTTTATGGTTTGGGTTGTTGGCAGTTGCTGTGTTTTTTTTTTTGAAAGAAAATGGGTAAAGAAAGTGGCAGTGGGCACTGGACAATGTTTATTGTGGTGGTGATGGTTTGTATTTGAGAGTATGGTTTTCGGTGATGTAGGTTTCTGGGTTTGTGATAGTGAGGAGTGATTGATTACTGTAAGAGAGTGTGATGTGTTTGTGTTGAGAAAAGGCCGGTATGAATTCAACACTATCGTGGGGGTTGCTGGTGATGAAGATGGGTTTGATTTTGTGCTTTTAGATGTTAAAAAACAATATAGGTTTTTTTCAGTTTTTGACATAGAAAACCGAACCGAATCGAACTGAAATCGGTCGGTTGGAACCAGGTTCGGTTCGGTTTTAGTTTATTTTTTAAAAAAAAAATTCGGTTTGGTTGTTTTTATAGATAAAAACTAAACCGAACCGAAAATGATCAACCCTAGATTTTTTAGGCTATATTAAGTCTTAAAACAACCTTCATAAGACTCTCCTTACCTAGTGAAACACATTGACACCAATTTTAACTATTTTGGTAAACACATTGACACCAATTTTAACTATTTTGGTGGTCATAATAGGTGTCAATGATGAACTTTCTCTCTCCACATCGAAATCCAACGAGCTCTCTTTATAATCTCATAAAAAAAACTAGAAACAATGAAAATAAAGTTTGGCACCAAAATTGAATTTCATAAAACCTAGGAGATTGAGCACCTATTAAGTTAAAAATATGGGGGGGAAAGTAATTTTTTTGGATGAAATTAGAATTTACCACCTATTTTGTCAATGTTTTTTACTTTGCTCCTTTGTTTTTCAATTTCACCATCTCTTAAAAAAATGAACTGATTAGCTATTAATTTAGGCTTAAAAAGGTTTAATTGTGCAAAACAAAAGATTAAGAAAAAAAATTAAAAAAAATCATTATTCTAATCCATAATGATTTGTGAGAGTGAACACTAAATAAGTGCATAGTGAAATCACTATGCTTTTAGTTTTTTTTTTAATTTATAATGCAATGTAATGTAATTGTGCACTACATTGTTTGTTAATATAGTTATTGGAGCATCCTCAGACTAGTTTTCACATAACATAACACTAAGTTTATCTCTTTCTGGACTAGGTTGGTAACAGATCACGCCTAATCTTTTATTAATTCCTTAAGATAGATGCTCTGAGCCCACAAACAACCTATATCTAGTGTCACATAAAAAAGTTGCTTTCAAGAGTGAGAATTGAACACTTGACTTGGTGAATCAAGAGGACATCTTATTACTCTAGGCTTTAACCAAAAGTAAAACCTATTTATTAAAATGATAAATCTTTTTTCATTAATATTCATTTTAAATTACACATACCAAAAATCTTTGTAATTCTATTTCAATTATATATATATATATATATATATATATATCATTTGATTTATCTTTTTATATATTTTTTTAATTTAAGAATTATTCTTATAAAAAATATGCACAAATTTGTTATATGATTAACAAGTTCTAAATTATTTAATAAAAATAAAATTTATTTGTTAAAAACTTGTAGTTGTGTAATCTTTGTAATATTTTTATATCTCAAAAACACATTAATAAACTTTAAACAAATAATATTATGTTGATTTCAACATCTATAAACACCTTGAATTAATCAATTATAAACTGTTTTTACCCCTAAGCTTAAAACCAAACATCACAATGCAATCCAACAAAACACTATAACCAAAACACAATGCAAAACTATCAAACATTCCTTGGAATGTTTTAGAAGATTCTTTTATTTACCCATATATGCATGTTTGATAGTTTTGTATTGTGAGTTAACTTTTTAGTTAAGATTTTTATATATAAAAAAAAAAGCATCTTAAATAAAATGGATCTTGTGAACATGCTAGACCCAAGTATTTGGTCTCTTAAGATACACCCTAAATCATTCAGATAAAAAGATTAGAACTTTTCATCTCTTAAGATAAAGACATATAGAATTCAGAGCATTAACAAACTTAAAACTCAAGAACAAATATTTTTATTCCTTGAATTTAAGGCCTTTTTAAGTCATTTAATACCTTTCTTATAAGTATACTTACTATATCATCGGAGGTTTTCTAAGTCCCTCTGATTAGGATTGTTTTTACAGGTACTCAAGCTTCTGTCATAAGTCTGGAGTTCCTTTGATTGAGAAGAAGAAATCTAAGCACTTGAATATATTAATTAACCACTATCTCAAATACTAAATAACCTCTTATTTATATATCTTGAATTTTGGGACATCATCGGTGGTGATGTCTATGGGAACTATTTATAAAAAACTTATATATAGCATTATTATTTAACTACTTTCTCTCATTATCGTTATCAATGGCAAATAATCATGACACTCTTGGAATATGACGAGTTACTGATCTTATTTCCTTAGTAGATACTCCAGCTCTCGCATAACCAATACTTCAATAACTTATAGAATAAATACAGCTCCTCACCCATGTAGTGATGAGAAATCAACAAGTGAGAGAAAATCCGCCTCCATGAATTTCAGCTTTTTCTCAGCAAGTTGCTACATCTCTCCACTCACCTTCACGAAAGCAAGCCCCATATAGTGTCGGCAGACGATTACACTATTCAGAAGAATACGAACAAAATTATCCAGTAGATGGTCTTCAACCTCAAGGGTCATCGAGTCATTTTAAGAAGTATACACACCTTAATGATGCTTAGGTTCGAAGTGGTTTTTCTAGACATCCATCTGGACAATGTAAAAAAAGGTTGTTCGTCTATCACGCTATCATACACTAGAGATATCAAGTTATCCTGAGCCCAATAGGTGTAAGTGTGGCAAATAGCTGGAAAAGGAATTCATTCATGAGGACATCTACACTCCTAATCAAATTATAGATTCTCTTTTATCCAGATGTGTGCTAAACACCTACATACCTAGAGATTACATCACCAACAAAATAACCCTAGATAATTATGATGAGCTTACAAATCCTAGGGAACATATATAAAATATGCACAACATCTGGAGCTAGTCATTTAGGACAACCATGCCAGGTGCAAGATCCTTCATATGAATTTCAGAGGTTCAGTAAGAACATGGTACAACAACTTGAAACTAGGTTTAGTCGCCAGCTTTAATGACCTTTGTGTTAAGCTGGTGGCACGTTTTAGTATAAGCATTCCAACCAAAAAGAGTTTAAACAGAATCACCTAAGTGAAGGACGAGTCTACAAAGACATATCTTAAAAGATTCAATGAGAAAATGCTTAAGGTTAAAGACTTAATTGAATAGGTAGCTTCAGAAGCCCTTATTAGTGGGGTGAGGGAAAAACCTTGTGGAGAGAGTGGTATGCTTACCAAATAAAAGATTATTAAAGGTGAAACAAACTATGAAGAGCCACATTCGAGTAGAAGAGACAAGTACGGTACATAATAGTCCTTTTTTTATCAGGGATAAACAACTAGAAAGGTCCCTCAAACGAGGTTGCTCACCTAAGCAAGACTGTTCTTCCATAAGAGATAACAATTCTAAGAGGAGTTAAAAGAAATCACATAGGGAATGTCTGAGTTATCCTAAAGCACGTGCTTCTTCATTGAACACTTCTTTCACTGAAGTCTTTACAGCCATCTAAGGTAAATAGTTTGTTAAACATCTTTTACCCATGAAGTCTCCTCTTAGTACACGCATATCTAAAAAGTACTAATGTTTTCACAAAGAAAATAGACATAATATATAGGACTAGTATGTCTTGAAGAAAGAAATTGAAAGACTGATAGTTAAGGGCTACATTCATCAATTTCTAAAGAAGAATTTTCGTCCTAAACAGAATAAAGAAGATCCTGGTCAATCCACTACAACTTTATTTAAGATCAATGTAATCTTAGGAGGAACCTCTACTGGGAGGGTTCTAGCAATGGAAAGAGAGATTATAGGAAACAAACCCTCACCACCGCTAGATCACTGGTTCAAGGGCACGAGCCAATAGTCTTTATTCTTGAAGATGAAGAAAAAATGACTTTTTCACATGAGGACCCTCTTATCATTTCCACTTTTATCTCTAATCACAAAGTACATTAGAAACTAGTTGATGCTGATAGTGTAATTAACATCCTCTTCATATAAGTTATGGCCCAAATAGGAATCTCTTCTTTAAAACTAATATTGGTAAAAACTTTCCTCATTGGTATTGAGGGTTTATGCGTGCCAATGAAAAATGTTTTAGAATTACATGTTGTAATGGGCACCCCTCTAAAATGTGTTTCACTTTATCAAAGTTTTATGATGATAGATATGGCATTGACTTATAATGTCATTCTAGAAAGACCCTTTTTACATCAAATCAATGTTGTCATCAATACCAGATATTTTGAAGTTCCTAACTCAGAAGGGAGTAGCCACATCACGGGGAAATCAGACAACCTTAAAACAATGTGCACTACTTGCATAAAGAGCAAGAAAATGTTGATATCAGACTATAAAAGGTCTTTAAAGGAAAGAATAAAAATCAGAACTGAGGCTATAAAGAAATTAAAGGATATTTGTTTGGGGGGGTGAATAAGCAATCAATAAATTGGGATCCACCTTAACACCAAAAAAAAATAACAATCATTGACGAAGCTCTGCAGATCCAAAAGTTGAATTTCACAACAGATACGTCAAAGTTGTGAGGCATCAGTCCAAAAATAGCTCCTCACTAGTTGATGGTAAATTCATACGCACATCTGGTCCGCTAGAAAAAGAGGAATTTTTAGGGAGAAAGACAAAAGGTTATAACTCAAGAAATAGATAAACTTCTGGTCATCTGCTTCATCTGAGAGGTGTTGTACTTAACCTAGTTAGCAAATGTTGTTATGGTCAAGAAAAGTAATGCCAAGTGGTTGATGTATGTAGACTTCACTGACTTAAACAAAGTCTACCCAAAAGACAGTTATCCACTCTCAAGAATTGATCGTCTAGTAAACGCTACAACGAGTTTTGAATTCTTGAGCTTCTTGGATGCCAACTAAGGTTACCATCAAATCCCTATACATCCTGAAGATGAGGAGACAATAAATTTTATAGTTAAGTCTAGTACTTATTGTTACAAAGTTATACCATTCAGATTGAAGAATGCAGAGGCAACATATCAGTGAATAATTAATCGAATATTCAAGAATCAATCAGGAAGGATTATGGAAGGATACATTGATGACATGTTAGTAGAGAGAATGACTTTTCAGCAATATCTCCTAAACTTTGAAGAAGTTTTTGTTGTCTTGAGTCAATGCCAAATAAAACTTAACCCTTCCAAATGTGTTTTTGCCATCAGAGGATAATTTCTCAATTTTCTAGTAAGCTCTAAAGGAATTGAGCTCAATCCAAAACAAATTCAAGCCATACTAGACATAATGCCCCCACATAATATGAATGAAGTATAATACCTTACAAGATGATTGGTTGCACTCAACAGATTAATTACTCGCTTGGGGGAGCATACTTTGCCATTATTTAAAACACTGTGAAATATAGCAAACTTCGAATGGACTGAGGATTGTCAAAGGACTTTTGAAGAGCTTAAGATTTATTTATCATCCCCTAAGATTCTATCTCAACCACGAGAGAATGAAGATCTATTTCTCTATATAGGGGTGGCAGATTCAGCAGTAAGTTCAGTTCTAGTAAGAGAAGATGATGGTATACAATGACTTATGTATTATTTCAGCTGAACTCTTTAAGATGTATAAAAAACATACTTAAAAGTGGAGAAAGTAGCTTCAACGCTGGTAAGTGCCTCTAGAAAGTTGAAGTCATACATCCAAGCTCATCAAGTAACCGTATTGACAAACTAACCACTAAGACATATTCTTCACAAGCCATAATTATCTGGGTGTCTAGTTAAATGGGATGTAGAGCTAGGGGAATTTAGACTTTAGTACAAACCTCGTCTAACAATAAAGAAACAGGCCTTGACATACTTTATCATTGACTACTGTTTTATAAAACGCATGGATACCCCTAATCATCCATCTTTTATGACAAAACTTTCAACCTGATAAAAAACATGAATAAGATCATCTGTGTTACTTCCCACTAGGGAATTATATATAGATGATGCTTCTAACATAAATGAAAGTGGAGCTAGGATAATACTTATCAGTCTTGAAGAATAAGTATTATAATATGGTGCTTATTTTAAGTTCCCTACTACTAATAATGTTGCAGAATATGAAACTCTTCTAGTTGGACTATGTCTTGCAGAGGCTTTGAACCTATCCCATATAAGCTCATAGTGATCCATGGTTAGTGTTTAGTCAATGCTAAGAAACAAATGAAGCAAAAGATTCCACCATGCAGTTGTATCTTCAAAAAGTAACACCTTATCTCAATGTTGAGCACAAAAATATTTTAATCACTCGTATTCCTAAAGAAGACAATCAATGAGCAAACCTCTTGTTTAAATTAGCAAGTTCTAATTCTTAGGAATTCCCTGCTGATGTTTGGGTAGAAGTCTTGGAAGAACCTAATGTTGGCAGAGATGAGTAGATAGTTGTTCTCATCAACATAATAAATGATTAGAGGATCCCTATTAGATACTATTTATAAACAATAGAATTACCCTCAAATAGAAATGAAGCCATTTGCCTGACAGGATGAGCACCAGGATATTGTATAATGACAATGTCTTATACAAAAAATTTACCTTAGCCCCATTACTGAAATGTTTGTCCCCATAAAAGAGTTCATATGTTTTACAAGAAATACATGAAGGCATATATGATCTACATACAGGCTCCAGAGCTCTTACAGCTTAAGCAACACGTGTAGGATTTTATTAGCCAACTATATTCCAGGATGCCAAGAGCCTAGTAAAGAGGTGTAACAAGTGTCAGAGATTTGCTTCAGTTCCTTGATAACTATCTGCAGAAATGACAGTTATAATTTCCTCTTAGCTATTTTTCTAATAGAGAATAGAGATTCTAGGTCCATTCCTTAAGGCCATGGGCAAGAGATAGCTTGTCCTAATGGCCATGAACTATTTTATCAATTGAGTTGAAGTAAAAGCTCTAATAAAGATAACCACCAAGTGGATTGTTGTAATTAAAAGGTTGAACGAGGTCGATTTGATCTTCTTACATTTTTAAGGAATAGTATAAAGACCTACATACCCTTGGAAGCAAAAAAACTAAAGCTTGAAACTAAGGGTATTTGTGTATTTTCATGTTGTTTGTTTTTTTTGTAATTAACAAGTTGGATGGAAGGCAACTTGGTCTTTTAATAATTTTAATATTAATTAAAAATAATTTGCTGGCGTGTGCGAGGCACGTGCTAGCGAATGGACAACCTTCGTCCCCTTTAGGCGGCATGTGCGACATCACCTTTTATCAAAAATGAGTTTTTTTTTTCAATTTCATCTTTCAACATATAATTTATTAAGAATTGATTTTCATGCTTTTTTATCACTTTTCTTTATATAAGATTATATCAATCTTATGTTCTTGGTCATAAGGTTAGCGGGTTAACCTGATTAACATATATTTTTTCTTTTATTTTTTTATTTTTTTGGTTTCACTCTTGATCTTTAGATTGTTTTATAATTTGAGCTTTATAGTTTAATTTAGATTAATTCGAGTTGGTTTTTAAATTTTTTTACATTGTAAGTTTTTATATCAGCTTGTTTATTGCTGTTATATTTATTTATTTATATTTTTTAAATTAGTTGAGCTGAGTGAAGTGGTCTCAATTTTTTTTTATTTTTTTTTAACGCTTGCCTCGTTTTAGGTTATATATATATATATATATATATATATATAAATGACCGGCTTGAGTGTACAGCAGGTGCTATCTAGTATTAGCTGTTTATCAAACACGGATTTTCCTTTTATTTCGAGGAAAGAAAAAAAAAATGCCACAGAGCTAGAGCCATAGCCTGAAGCCATCGTAGGGTAGCAAGGAATACACGTTATCAAGTTATCCTAAAGCAATTCCCTACATATAATTAAGCACAAGATATATAACATCTGCGATGTTTCCAAGAAAATGTCGAGGATGGTTAATCTTCTTGTACTTCCACATCCACAACAAAGGCTACCAGTTTTAGCTAGTCTCTATCCATGTCGTCTCCCTACAATTCACACGCGTTCTGCTAATTCTGTTTCAGAATCACAGAGGAAGTGGAACATTGGATTTAAAGCACCTCGTAGGTTGGTGTTAGGACTTGGAGCCTCCTTTTGGTCGCAGTTTATGAGTATGGCTGGTAGAGCCAGAAGCAAACACCTCATTGCCCTTGCAAAGCAAGAGGGTGTCATTGAAGAGGTGAATTTTCTATCTTTGCTAGCTGCTGTTTTGTACTCGTTTACTACTCGATTGCTGAATTTGGTTTCTGGAATTTCTTGAATTCTGGATTGTAGTTTTGTTATTCTTTTGGTGAGATAACTTCAAATTCTTGTAATGCAATCAAAATTCTACTTGGGTTTAAGCATCTCGAGTTATTGTTTTACTTTTTTTTTCTGATCAAGTTTCTTAGGTTCTGGATTCCTTTGCTTTTGATTTTTATTTTTTTTAAATGCCCAAGTAAACAGATTCACCATGTAGTTATTGCAAGTGTATGATTACCTTAGTATTAACAGCCACTTCTATCGTAGTTTGGGTATAAGGAAATCTACTTTTGCCTCTTGTGATTTGATGGTCACGTGGTTCATGCAAGAATGATGGAGTCCATCTTGCTCCTTACGTAGTTCTTCTTTAGCTGCAAATTCATTTTTTTTTTGTTCTCTGGAAAATGATGGAGTGGCAATTTGGAATGTGAAGCTGCTTTGGCACATATTTTATAGAAGCTAATTGATATTTAATTAACAAAATGGGAAATCAAGAAACAATTCCTATCTTGCAAAAACAACTCAACTCGTTTGATTGAGTCCAAGTAGCCTCATTATTTGGCTTGTGATTGATTTCAAACTTCTGTTATCTTTAAAGAGATCTTGAGGCCCTGCCAGAGCCACAGATGTCTATGTGACTAGTGTCACTTCTTGCTTGACAGTGTTCTTCCTTTAATACTGGATCTTTCAATTTTTTTTCTATTCGTGTTTCATAGGTATTGAAGAATGTGGATTGGCCACAGCAGTTTCCATTCAAGGAGGAGGATTTCCAGCGCTTTGATGAGTAAAATCTCTTGTATTTAATTGCTTGCATTAAATACTTTTTCAGTTCTTGTTTTCATCCACTTCTTGAGCTGTTTTTTCCTTGGAACTGCTTCATGTCCATGATCACATGCTGAAAGTTGATGCACCTAGACATTATATGGTATAGAAGAAAATTTAAAAGAATTATCACTTGATATCTGTTTGGTCTTTTATACTGGAGCCCTGGAACTGATCCTGAGGTGCAACATATCTCAAACACATTATATGGGTACAAAATTGGTTCATCCTTAACACCAAGTCCATCTTTCCTTGGCTTTGTATTCTGAAAACTTCCTTGAAATAGAATAGAATATAGATTTCCACGTAATGCGGGTAACACATTGAATTCAGCACTGCTTTCACTTTGGTTTTTGAGTTAGCATCTTTATTTTGAACTAGTAAATTAATCAATTTGGATTTCAATCGCCCTACATTTGTCATTAGACTGAATTCACTATTATATACCTTCAAAACTCAAAATTGTTATTCGCAGGTCTCCAGATTCGTTGTTCTATGATGCTCCAAGATTTGTGACACACATTGATGATCCAGCCATTGCTGCACTGACTAAGTACTATTCAAAGGTTTTCCCTCCCAGCAACACTCCAGGGGTCTGCATCTTGGACATGTGTAGCAGTTGGGTAAGATTCTTCTAACATTTATTTTCAGCCTCATTAGGTCTTCAATATTTAAGTTAACAAACTATTCCTGGTTTTATATGTAGGTCAGCCATTTCCCAAAAGGATACAAGCAATATTCTATAGTTGGATTAGGCATGAATGAAGAAGAGCTCAAACGGAATCCAGTCAGAATATACTTCTTATTCTCCATATCATTTCTAGTTATTTATGTCATGCATTTTTTTAATTTTGTCATTCATATATTCTTTTCAAGCTACTGAAATTAGTTGCTGATATCTGCCACTGGAATATGTTATGTAGAATTCATGATTAGTAACCATCTTACACAATAGCAACTGGTCAGCTAGGATTTTAAAAATGATGTACATATTATCCCTTGAAGAGTTTACATTTTTATTCTAGCATGCGAATCTTAGTGCTTTATTGAGAACCATTTTGATGATATCACTGGAAGCCAAATAACCCCTTGATGAGTTATCATAATTTGTAAAAATAAGATAATCAAAGCCTTAGCCGAATCTCAAAAGATGACAAGGTATGCAACTAATTGTATAGCAAAATCTATTTCAACATATGTATAGTTATTTCTTGTGCTAGATACTTTAAGTTTCAACTTGGATGTATCGTATTTACTTTCGTGACCTTGGTAGTTCTAAGCTAATTGCTTTGTATACACTGTTATGATCTTTCTATCAATGATGACAATAATACATTCATCAAGTTATTTTCTTTGTAGGTTCTGACTGAATATGCTGTGCAAGATTTAAATTTGAACCCTAAACTCCCATTTGAAGATAATTCATTTGATGTCATAACTAATGCGGTAAGTGTATTATCCACATCTCTTGACCATTTTGGCTGTGCTCTATTCGACTGGTTTATGTTTTCTCAAAATATATTCATACAAATTGCCATTTGAGTATTTAAATGCCTGGAGTTAACAATGATTTTTGAAGTATTATATTTTATTAACAAAGATTTATTGTTGTCACGTTCTTAATGGCATGTGGCCTCCCTATTAGTATTATGAATTTGTTGGATCAACTTAAGATTTGATACATTTTGTGTTTAATATATTATCTCTGATGCAGAATGTTGTAGCTTCGTTTAGCAATTAATTCTCTCTTCTCCATTTCAAGAAAAAACTTAAGCCTAACTCTTAGCTGGCAATACATCATTTTAATTAAGGACAATTTTTTCTTTTGTGTGCTCAAGGTTATGGTGTCTTACATCTGTGTTTCCTAAGAAAATCCTCAGCCATTATGACCTCAGAGATAGCGAAATTTTTTTGATCATATTCCGTTGTCAAATTTCTTAAGAGGAATTGTTGGGATTATTCTTTTAAATTTTGGTCTGATAGAAGCAATCCCATCAAAGGAGAGCCCTTGGGTATAGTATCGTAATTTTGGTTGTCCCCTTTTCCTCTTTCTGAAAAATTTCACAGGTCAGTGTTGATTACCTAGCTAAACCTATTGATGTTTTCAAGGAGATGTGCCGAGTACTTAAGCCAGGTGGACTAGCTATAATGAGGTGATATTATTATTGTGTTTTTATTTTTACAGTCCTGGATTTCCTCAATTCATTCAGTAAATGTATGCCATTTCCATGCTGCAGTTCCTTGTCCTTTTAAAAGAGATCAGGAGAAATATTTTTGTTGTGGTCATCTAAACTTGGTTGTATTTTGTAACAGAATTCAATTGAATAAATTCCCTTAAATTGTTTTGGTTTGTCTCTTTGCCTAATCTCCCCTGTGGCGCGCCATTTCACTGTAATTGAGATACTTAAGGTACAAAGCAAACCATTCTACTTAACTTGCAACATCAAGATCGGAGTGATGTGGAGATGTGGACACATCACACATGTGAAGATAAAGAGGCTGTGATTCAGCTAAATAGCCCTGCAACAGTAGAAACAAAAAACGAAAAGGAAAAATAATATGGATGCATATTGAACTACTTCACCTCCTCCTCAGGCATCCCTTGACAGTTTAGTTGCTAGAGATCAGTATTTTTGTTTCATCAATCATCCATCTTTTCTCTTTATTCAAGCATTTCTAAACTTTACAATATTAAGAAAAAACAAAATTGTAACATTTTATTGAATACATTTGTATCAGCTTCTCTAATCGTTGCTTTTGGACAAAAGCAATCTCTATATGGACATCAACCGGTGATGCTGATCATGTTATGATTGTTGGGTCTTATTTCCATTATTCTGGAGGCTTTGAACCACCTCAGGTAATTCTGTATTCCTTGCATCGTGTCTTTGGTAATGACAGCTGATGTGTTGGGTTTGTTTAAATTGTGGTTCTAAGAGAGAGAAGAAATACCCATGTACCTAGTCCATACTAAAGTTGTCATTTTTTAGGGTAAAATTTTATTTGTGAGTGTATATATTCTCTACACTTTGATGGCTAGAGAGATAGGAGAGAAAAAAGGGAGTTTTGGATTACTTTAGAATTTTGGATGAAAGATTAATTTTATGTGACACCTTGTAATCTCTTACTTTCTCATAGTGAATTTCTTTTATCGTCTCGCCTATAGAGTAGGCCTAAGTTGCAGAACCATGTAAATTTTGTGTGTGCTTGTGTGATTAATTATGCTTGTTCTTTTATATTTCTATACTTGCCAATTGATTTGAGATTTTGTGGTTGTTTCCACTAAAAAGCGAGCAAGTGTCTAATGGCAAAATATTTTCATTGGTGTTGATTCTTGCTTCATTTTCTGCAAGTGCTTCATCTCTGGTTGAATGTGATTTGAGTGCCATTTAGTATACGATGTTACATTTTAACCTGTTGCTTTTATGTATTATCATCCTTGAGTTCTAGAAGATATTGCTTGTAATCCAATGGCCTGCAATCTCAATGTTTGAATTGCGTCAGTCCTGAGCTGCAAATCATGCCCACGCAAACGGGTGCAAGTGGAACCTTCGCATTGAGGGTGATCCGGTGACGAAGGATTCTCTGACTGAAGAGTTCGTTTTGCAGGCTGTGGATATATCTCCAAATCCTGGACGCTCAGATCCCATGTACGTTGTTTACTCTAGAAAGGCATCTACAGCGTGAGACACATTGGAGAGGTTGATGATGATCAAATTTTATGGTCTCCAATATCGCAAAAAAATGGGAGGAAGGCATGTGGGTTCTCTAATGTTATAGTCAATGGCAATTTCATTTGGTACAAATATAACGTATGGTATTTAACAGTGGGGAACAACCTAGCAATCAAAGACGACAGGCACTTTCCTGCAAGTGCAAATATAAGATGTGAGCTTAGGTTTTCTAACATTTGTTTTCTTTGGTTTGAATTTTCTTTTTTTTCCTTTTTTATATTATATTGTATGCTCGAAACATTAAAAAATTTGACGTGTCCCAACATCGTATTTGGAAAAATAATTGAAAGTAGCAATTATAATTAGCTCTCTCTTTACCCATGGAGTGACCGCTGCGATGATAAAGAACTGGGAACTTTTTGTATTTGAGTTGCCATTGTGAATTAAACCACAAATTGAATTGAAGATGATAATAAAAGTTTATTGAATTTGAGGACTGAATTACAAATAAAAAAGAACTCAATCAATTAAAACTAAAGACTCAATTGAATAAAATTGAAATTTTTTTAGGCCAATTCGAGCTCGATGGAGCCTCTTAGAACCAACTAGATAGTTAAAAATAGTTTTTTCATGAAATCATCTAATAGATGGTATAGTGGTTAGAGTTTTGAATCAATAAATTCATTTTTTCTGTGATATCAGATTCGAGCAATGTTGTTACTAATATGATGGCCACTTGAAGCTTATACTGTTGTTTACTTTAAGGCTCATGGGATTAATCGAGGTACACGCAAATTGACCTGGATATCCACATTAATAAAAAAAAAAGAAAAAAAGCTTTTTCATGAAGAAAAATAATCTCTCGTTATTTCTTAAATAGCAGTAAAATGCGTCGATTTTAAATTCAAAAAGATTGGGTTTGAATTAGAAAAGATATATACTACAATGGAGTCTTCCCCCTGATACGACAGTGTTTTCCAATCCCCTTGCCACGCGCCCTTTCCTGATTGCTTAATGCCTATCTATTGTCCACGTAGCATTTCCTTTAGTTGCCCTCGTCCTAGCCATCCACCTACCCTTAAGTCTTTACCTTCCTGAACATTCAATGGTCTTGTCCAAAAGAAAGCAAATGAGAAAGAGTTTGATACGATAAGAACTACACTAAAATATCCATTCTAGATTTTAATTGTGCAAATTCCAAGATTAAAAGAAAAGATATTTAATGAATTTA
>Ga0325410_1003841_pt1 | contig 16908 bp, 8 predicted proteins | sample PopdelMetagenome_16_FD_206182 | JGI IMG/M metagenome (GOLD analysis project Ga0325410, IMG submission 206182) | Populus deltoides microbial communities from Bellville, Georgia, United States - Xylem-PdIQD-R3 | ecosystem: Host-associated > Plants > Phyllosphere > Stem > Wood/Secondary xylem...
TATATATATATATATTTTGTTTTGAATATTTATCTTTCAATTGCATCCCTTAAAATTTAATTTTTATATTAACTTTGGTCCTCATTTTTATAATTGTTATTTTTTTTTCCTTATCATTTTTTAATTGAAATTTTTTATCTATCAAATTTGATCCTTATTCTTTTGATTGTTACTTATTTTATTTGAGATAATTTATGAAATTATATTTTTTTCAATTTCATTCTCATTCAAGTACTTTTTAATTTGTAAGATTTGTTCCTCATTATTTTAATAAACTTGAAAAAAATAAAACATTAATAAGTTATTTCCCAGTTTATTTTTCATGACATAACTAAACACTGGAAAGTGTTTTCTAACTTATTTTCCATTACACTACCAAACATCAAAAAATAATTCACTTTTCCGGAATTCACTTTAAAAAAAAAACTATTTTCCAACAAACAAACGGGGCCTAAATGCCATATAAGGATCATTAAACCAATCATAAATAATGATAAATAATTATATTTATCGTTTAAATATTGCAAGTTGATAATAAGTTAATAACACATATTAAAAGTAAAACAAACATTTTTGCATCATGTTTTGTCTAGTCTCTTATAAACTAAATAGAAAATAAGAATATTCATTTTATCTTGTATATCATTACCAAATATAACTCATCTTTGTCTCATACTCTATATCAATTACTTTTTTCTCATCTATTCTAAAAAAAAAAACCAAAGGATACCTACTTGTCCTCTTTTTCAACCAATCATCTATTAACATGAAAGCAAAATCTTATATATGTAAAAATTTATTTTGCATGGAAAAAAAAACACTGTAAAGATTAATGTGGATACACAATAAAAACTATTCATTGCTATAATAAAAACTATTTTTTTACTTTTTTAATTTAACCCTCCACTAAAAAACTTTAGGTTGCCCATTAATTTATTTTTTATTATGATTTTCATCCTTTTTCTTTTAATTGTCATTCTTTATCTTGGATTCTTTTGTGTAATTGATTTTTTTTTTAATTTCATCCTCTAGTGTTTGATTTGATGGGGATTGAACTTCGCAATTTCTCCATATATGGTGCTTCCGGTCTAATGCTCAGGTCACGAGTTTGAAAAATTAACATAAGTCAACATCATTTTTTTTTGCTTATTTTATTTTTAAATTTCATTGTTCAACATTGATTTTTTTTTCAAAAAAGATTGGTTTTGTGGTTTTCTTTTATTTCTTTTCTATTAGGTTTTCCAAATACGATGACTTGGACCACAACTTTTGCGGGTTAAACCGAGGTTGGCTTGCCCCTTATTATCTAGGTTAGATATCTATCACGCTACCTTAAGTTGACTTAGACTAATTTTTTTATCCAGTTTTATACTTTCAAAGATTATTGTTTTCAAGTTATTGTGATCTTTTATTTTTATAAACATTTTCTTCATTTATTATCGTTGCCTATTTTTTGTATCATCTAATTAAACTAAAATTAACTTATTAAACTTGATCAAGGCTATGACTCGAGTCATGTATACTTCTTATTTCTTTTAAATGCGCTTGTGGTACCTAGGTTATCGTTGCTTTTTATTTATTTATTATAATTTTGGTTCCTTTTTTAATATATCTTTTTTTAAAAAAAATATTTGATATATGTTTCAATTAACATCCCTCCTCTATAATATTTTTTATTTTACTTATTTAATCTTTTATTAATAGAGGCTTATTAAATTATTTTGTATGCATTTAATTTTTTAAGATATTACTCATATTCATGATCTATTCTTTTATGTTTTATATAGATGAAATTTATTTTAAAAAATAAAAAATATTTATTTTTAGATAATGTTTATAATATGTGAATTTTGCATAATTTGTTTTTTCTTTTAGTTTATTCAGTCAATTTCATGTGTGTTTATATTTTTATTATCATTTTATTGAATAAAAAATTATTTTGTATGTATTTAATTTTTTAAGATATTATTCATATACATGATCTATTTTTTTTATGTTTTATATAGATGAACTTTATTTTTAAAAATAAAAAATATTTATTTTTTGATAATGTTTCTAATATGTGAATTCTTGCATAATTTGTTTTTTCTTTTATTTTGTTCAATCAATTTCATATGTGTTTATATTTTTATTATCATTTGATGGAATAAAAAAGTAATTTTAATAAACAAATTTATAGTAAACACAACCGAGTAAATATTTCCATGTTACGAGATCAAATATCTAAATATATATGTCTCTTAATTTCTTTATTTTTATTTTTACTTATCGTTAATATCTTTTTTTCATTTATTTACATAATAGTTCTCAATTTATTTAATTAGATTCTTACATAAATGTTTTGATTTGCACTTAGAATTTCTTTATGTAAAAAAACACATTTGAAAAGCTTGGATGTCCAATTTTTTGCTAGAAAAAAAAATTAAAATATTATTTTGAGGGATTCAGAATACATAATTTTTATTCATCATAGTTTTCACTTGCTAAAAAGTTATCACAACCTTTTATATAAAAAAAAACCTACAAAACTATAATAATATCGGAAAAATAAACTAGAAAAACTATTCACTTAAAACAGAAAAAAAAAACTAAAAAACATAATAAAAAGTTATATATGTACAGCCAAAATAAATGCTTATTAATGATACTTATTATAGAGAGATTAAATTTATTAATGAGAAATATTAAAAAAAATGAAAAACAATTAAGGAAATGGAAAGATGTACAGCCAATTAATAAATGCTTGAATCTATAATGGTTATACTTTGGGAACTAAAGAAAGTTAATTGAAGGGAGGGAAGCTATTTTTAGACCTTCATTTTGTTATTTATGAGATGATCTTATCAACATAAAAACTCCCTTCAACAAAACACAAATCAAATAACTAGTGTGTGTAATGGTTCAAGTGTAAAGTAGGTTGATTGCAAATATGATTTAAAATATTAAGAAATGTAAAAGGCCTCTTGGTTTTATTATTCATGCAAACACAAGTCATGTGGATTCATACAATGATTTGATTTTTTTTTGTTCTTTAGTTTTTTTATTTATGATTGAGAATTAGATTTCATAATTTATTTCGGTTTGTTTTTTTAAAATATTCTCACAATCTCAAAAAATATTGGCAGTGGATTGGTGCTTAATTTTGTGAAAACAAAAATGATTTTGTTGTTTGCAATATATTAAAAAATAGAGGACAAAAATTAAAAAAGAAAAAAAATGACAATCCTTAAAATAAAAAATATTGTGTTGGCGCTTTTTTGAGAGATTTAACCTTAATATTTTTCTAAATTTTGTTTTTTGGTTATTTTAGTTTGGATATTATATTTTTTAGACCAAAACTGTAATTTTTAAATTGATAAATTGGTTTTTAGATATTCTAATGGTGTTTATTATATATTTTTAGATGAAAACATGTTTTTTAAAAATAAATTTTTAGTTCAAAAAACCCTAAAGTTTATGACCATCCCTATAGTTCCCAGAATGTAGGCAAGACTACAATGTGTCATCTACAACAGCAGACAAAGTTTCATTTAATTTAAATTGGAAGAAGAAATCAAAAGTTTCAAGTGCGTTGGCCACCCAAGCCAACATGTCTAACTTGTTTTTTTCTAATAATTTAAATGTAATTTTAAAAAAATTATTCAATTGAAATAAATTAGATATTTTATTTTATTAAATTCTTGTTTATATATTATTTTAATATTGTTTAGTTTTTACTGTGTTCAAGTTAGAAAGCATTTTCTTTTGTACAATTAATTGTAATCATTTTAAAAAATTATATTTGATTGCTTCGCAGTTAGTGTCAATTTTTTATCATATAATTAAATAAAAAATATTTTTTAAAAATAAAATTATTAAACCTTGTAGAGTCTATGATTCATGTCACTAGTTTGACAGGTTGTTATATACCGACAAACAAATTTCATCGGTGTTTTCATTTGTATATTTCAATTTTGTTGTAGTGCTTTTTTTTGTTATTATCAATTTAAATATATGAAAATTTGGTATTTAAAAAAATATATATAAAAAAAGACAATGAAATAATCAAATCACCTTTAAAAGCAAAACTTTTAAAATTGATGTCAATGAGTTTTTTCATCCTTTAACAATGATTTTTAATATTATTATTAGGTCATCTTAGGAGCAATATAACATTTAACCAAATATATATTAAAAAAATGGTTGGGGCACATGTGGTATACTCTTCAACGCCTGAGAGGTGTTCGCGTCCTTCAAATAGTGTGTACGACATCTCTCAGCGTTCAAAAAAGCTTGTCTTCCATGTTGATGGAAGTGTCGCCATGTTTTCATTCTAGTGGTGTGACACATGTAGATAGTGGTTGTCTGGTTTGTCATTAGTTAACCTTTTTTTTTTTCTTTTCTCTTTCTTCCCTCAAGAATCACAGTTTGACCCTCTTTGTTGTTAATATTTTAACTTTAATTTTTATTTTTTTTATTTTTAATTTTTGTTCTTGACTCTTTTCTGAAAGTTTTATATATTTTTCTTTCTAGATATGATTGTGCTATTATTATTATTTCAAAAAATAAATTTTGTCGATTTTTTTTCAAAAAATGTTGATTTTCAAAAAACAATTCACAGAATTGTTTTTTATTTGATGGTAAACACATCCTGAAATGATTTTGCTATCAAATTTAATAATTTTTTTAATACTTGATTTCAAGATTTGAAACGCAATGAATAATTCCAGTAATTAACTGTTGGGGTGAATCCTGCAATGTGATTGGCTTCCTCCACATGAATCTGATCCATAATAATTGAGAGTACTACATATTCATTTTTTGGTCGAAGAAAACTAATTTCTTCGAGGACCGATGAGCAAGTCATTCCAAAACAAAACACCACCCCCCCCCCCAGTCTGCTCCTCCTTATTTATGGCCACGCCTAAAAACTTCTGGAGGACAAAGGTTTCTGTCACAAATAAGTGCTTATGCCGCACTCGAGTAGAGAAAGAAAACAAAGAAGAAGAAGAACAAAGAAAGTTCAGGGTTTTCCTTGGGTGATTGAGCAAACCCTAGTTAGTTTATGGTGCAGCTAAACAATTCTCTTGGTTTTGATGTATACAAAACTTGATGTGTGCATCTGTGGTTCCAGATCTGAGTGATGACCTCATGGGGTGCTTAGATTTTGCCAGTATAATTCATTTTCTAGTTCAGAAAATTAAAGAGGGACACAAAAGAAAGACTGACAGAAGAGAGTGAGCACACACGAAAGTATATGGTATGAAGGCATTCCATTGCAGGGTGTGTGCTCACATCTCTTCTGTCAGCTTCCACTTCCAAGTGTTTCCTCGTGCACCCACTAAACCTTCCTTTTTCAGTTCTATTTTTCTTTCAAGGAAAAAAGAACTACTATCCTATCCTCTTCTTTCTTAGATCAGTGTGTGTGTGTTATTATTATTATTTCAATTATAATCTCCACTTGTAACTGATCCTTCTTATCTTCTAGATGTATGTGTTTTCTCTCTCTTTCTCTGCAGCTTCCTTATCACAACACACGCTTGTGTCTTTCTCGCTTTCTTTATGACTGAAAGGGCAGCTGAATAAAGTATCTCAAGTGCAAGCTTGACGCATCATCCTCCCCATCCATAAAAAGTCTGCTCTATATGACATCTCTCTCTTTTCTTTCAAGCAATGGAATTATTTTATAATGGCTGGTAACTAGAATTGTAGAAATGGAATGATTTTTTTGGCGGGTTCATTTCATACATCAGATAGTTATAGTTTTTTTTTTGAAGAATTTTCCCTGTCAAATTTCATTCACTTGTGTGAGCTTGTATTCTTATATAAACCAACAACAACAAAAAAAACTAGTGATGGTGCTCGAAAGCGTGGCTTTTTATGGTGGTCCTCTTTTTGGAAGGAGAGGACGATTTGTGCTCTTTGAAGTACGCTTGTTTACTGTTCAAAATTTAACGGAAAACTGTATTTTGGAATCTGAAAATGAGCTCCCAATATTATATTTCACCAGCTTTTGATTCATCAAGACTCTCCTGCTTTTCTTCCCTCTTTAATCCTTTTGTATCTCTTGGTGACCATGCAAGGTAAAGGAATTAAGGAGTAAGGGGCATGTGTGGCTACTACTGTCTCTTAATCTGGGTCTGCTTATTTTATTTTATTTTGACAGCCTATCCAGATTTTTCTGTTTTTACTGATGTTTAACCTAACTAATTAATGCAGTTTTTGGTACACTTTAAATTTTGGGTATTGTGGACTCGGGGATTTTTTTGGTGCCTGGAACTCGTACTTGCAGTAGGAGAAAAGGGACTCTCCTGAAAATAGGGTCAGCAAATAAGGGTGCCAAATATGGGAAAGTGTTTTTGTTTCCTCTTCTGGGCAGATATGCATTATTTCGCTCCCTTAAGGTAAGTAATTTATCGAAGGAAATTTTTGTTTTTTTTTTTAGGGGTTGAATGCCAAGGGGAATTTCCATGTTCAGTGGTTAGTAGTTAATTTTGCCAGCTGATGTTTCTCGATCTTTATTTGCTTCCTTTTATGGAAGATCTTTGTTATTTGCCAAGGCCTGTGCTTTTATTATTTGAAGTAGTAAATCACCCTTAGTTGTTTTTAAAGCGCTTGCTGTTTGCTTGGTTATAGGGGGGCAACGGACGGCTTCTGTTTCCAGCAGTCAGGTAGCATTCCTTTTCTCTTACATGTTAGTTTTTGCTTTCTAGATGTACTTACCAGTACTGTTGTTTCTTCTAATTTTATGTGTGTTCTTCAGTGATGTTTTTTTTTTTTTGCTAGATTTGGAAAATAATCTCTCTAGTTTGCTTTTATTGGGATTTAGGGGTTCTTGGATTGCACATCAGTTGCTTTAAAGGAAGATGTGTGAGCCAATATAATAGGGTTTCGAAATTGTTTAGCATAAAAGTTAATAGCATGGAGGATTCTTCTTTAATCTAAATCTGTTGTGTTAATGACTTCATGAAGGCAGTTCCACTGATCTCTAAATGAAGTACTAGACAGTTTGTTATTAATAATTTTATGCTTCTTTAATGGTAGATTCATGGGTTTTTGTTCGTGGATCAAAGACTTCGTTCAGTCCTCATAACGCGCGGTCATTCTTTAACATCTGATGTTCTAATTTTTGGCTGTCTGTACTTGCAGGGTATTTTTTTCCTGTTACAATAATCTTACTGATTTTGTTTTTCCCTTTAGTCCACCAGTGAAAGGAACTGACTTGTGTGATGTGCTCTTAAAGGTTCCTTTCTATAATATTCTTGAATATATCTTGTCCTTAAACAGAAGCTATATTGAATGACTGGACTTTATTTCCTCCTTGTGAGAAGTACTTCTATATAAAATGTGTGTAGCAGGACATGAGTTCCTGTCAAATTACGAAAAAGAAACTAAGTAGATGTGATTAGACATCCAATTATTTGTCATCATGCTATCCTACAATTTAAAAGGACAGCGTGAGAAATAATATTAAAGACTACCTTTTGGTTTTGGCTAGCACTTGATAGAGTGAAGGACCATTTGTACAGACTTTTAGCAACTTGACTTGATGCGGTCAAAATAATGAATGTCAAGAGGGGTTTTCAGACTAGAATTTAGGTTTTACAGGTACTATATTAATGAATTTGATATCAGTTGAGTGGTTTGGTAGTTAGGCATGAAGTTTTTTCACTTCTAGAGACAATCATGAGTTTTTTTTTCTGTCCGTAAATTAAAATATGCTCATAATTCCTATAACCATTACCATCATCTCTATCAGTTTTAGCAGTGTAGTTCGCTATTATGCTGTTTGATCTTCTGATCTGATGCCCCTTTTCTTAAGAAAAACAAAGTTCAAGATGAAAACATTGATTTTTTATGTTAAAAGAATTATAATGGCAGACCAAATTCATGAATGCAGTACCATGCACAATGTTGAACCAGTCTGTGCATGGCAAGTCAGGTTGTTTATGAAAACAAGCTGCTTTGGTTGGCTCTTGCACTTAAGAACTTAATGCAAGCTATAGTTCTATTGTTAGGCATGAGTCAATGATCTCTATCTTATAAGCTTCCTAGGAGAAATCTTCTCAAATCAAAACTTTCTTCTCTAGTCTCATTTTATAGCATTCTAAACACAAACGAACACACAAGAGTGTACAAGCAATGTTTTGTACGATACGCTGGCATAAACGAGGAAGGAATCATCGCGAACATTTTATTGGAAAGTAAATTAAACTATGAAGATTGTGGATGCAACAATATAAATGATTTTGTTATATACATGGAAGTTGAGGGGAAGAAAAAATGACTTCCAATGCTTGGAAATAAAGAATCTATATGACGTTAGGTTACACCATCTGAAAGAAACGTTTTTTTCTCAATAAAACTTTTCAAATCATGTTGATTTCCTGTTCAAAATTGGTTTCTTATTGAGTCCAGTAGTTCATGTACAATGGGACGTTGTAAATATGCTTGTTTTATTGAGTTCATGTACTTTCCTCCTTGTTGCGGTTTTCTATATATAGTGCTGTGTCAAAGAGCTATCTATTCCACGGCTGAGTTGTTTGATTTTACCAAATTTCTTGCAATCAGCACTTACTTTGTGTTCACCTCTTTTGTCATGAATTCCGAGTTGAGTAAAGGAGCAGAATCTATCTAGTTTCTATAACTTAGAGGAACTGTGTGCCGTAATTGTGCTGTTAGATATCATCTACGCAGAGTTATGTCTCATCCTTTGTTTTTCCAGTTTACTGAGTAGCTGGATTTTGAATCGCATTACAATTTCTGAAGTAAAGCACATTCATAATCAGGTTTCAGATTGATGATAGATACCTTAGCTGCATTTCATTGCTTTGATTCTACATATATGTGCATTGATCATATGTACAATTAGTTGAATTTGTCATACTTCAAGCTAAGCTATGCAGTTAACCTAAATTCTTTATAGAATTTTCACTTTATTCATGTTGACAATGGGCTCTAGCTTCCAAATCAGGGTAGAGAAGTCTCATCAAATATATAATAGATGTTATATACCTAGATTAGGTTTTTGTGAGTTTTTTTTTTCTATCTTTATTTACTAAGAACTCGGCAAAAGTTTGCCTCGTTAATCTAAACCCTAGACTGAGTAATTATAGCACCAAGATGCTTTAAGGATTGAGAGGTGCTATCATCTGTTTATTGGTTCATGTTCTTCCAAAGATTAGTTTTTTCCCTTTTTCTGGTTGATACTACCGATAAGATTATCAGAGATCTGGTTGTTTCAGATGTTTATGCCACTCTCAAGTCCATCTGTCCTAGGGGGGTCTGCAATTAGTCATTTTAGGCTGTAGAAGAAGGGGCAATAGACCAAGAACACTTCTTCTCTCAAGCCCCAGACTCCAGATTGTATGTCGTTTCCAATATTGGATAAGAACAAAACTTGAATAAGATATCAGAAATGATTGTTTTGAGCTTGCTTCAACGATGCTTGGGAATTCTCAAGATTTTTTTGAACGAAGAATTTTCTTATTCAAAAGTGGCCTTGGTATAAAGCTGGCACAGAAAACTTTCAGCTAGATAGACGAAGATTCATATTTGTGGTAGTTTTATGCATAATAACCCATATAAAACATAAAGTTAAATTGAATTCTGGATCTAGGGGGGGATGAACACAACATCTCCTGGATTTGTGTTCAGTACTGTATTGTACATGTTTGCATTGAGGAGAGGGTAGTGATTGACTAGGGAAGCAATGCATTTTTGTACTGCTATGCTATTTAATATGGGATAGTCATATTGTCGAAGCTGGTCTATCATGTTTTCAATATATATGATCACGATGGTTGAAGAGATGGTCATTTCTTTTGCTCTCAATTGATAAAGTATGAGGCGGGGATGTATTTTCACTAGGGAAGCGATGTTTTCAAACTTTGCTTGGTTGTTTTACACGAACTATGGAAAGAACACATCCCTTTTTACTGAACCAAGACAGTGTTTTGCCTAGAAACTGCGAAATACAGAGACTTTGGAGGGTAGTTTTTTAATCAATTTTCACTGATATTGAGCTGATTTCACTGTTGAATCAAACCAACCCTTTTTTTTTTTATCTTGCAGACTAATAATTTAATTGTAGAGGAATGAAAATCCTAAAGTTTTAAATGAATATTTTCAAATTTGTTGTATCTGATATTGAGCTTATTTCATGATGGAAACCATAACATGCTGTTGTTGGAGATCTATAGAAACCGGATTTCGAATTATCTAATTCTGTAGGCATAGATAATTTAGAGAATCAGGTGTTGTGCATAACCTTCTTCTTGCTACTTTTGTATTCCTTTTTTGCATTGATAATTTCATGTGCTAAAAGCATGCTAATTGGAAGAAATTTTGTTGTCTTGTGCTATTTGATGCAGTTTAGTCAAGACAAAAATGGAAATTTAATTTTGTTCCTTAAGACTCCCAGCTCACTTTATGCTCTGATGCATTTGGACATTACTGAAATAAAGGTTGAAATCATATATAGAAGATATGCTATATCAAACTTAGCACGCTAGAAACATACAGTGATTGGCCTGTGTTCATTTTTCTAGATGAAGCTCTTGTTCTTTATATCATCACTCCTCTTGCACTTCACTAACTTTAAGCTGCGGCTAGTTTTCGCTCAGGAATTCGATGGAAGAAGAAACTGTGAGCTTGATTTTAAATGCAGAAACACCTGCAATTGAAGAACTGTCAGATTCAAATAGCAGCACTCATCCATTTCCACCAAGCAAGCGTGCAAGGTATGGCAGTAATGTCAGCGCTTCAAGATTCAAAGGTGTTGTGCCACAGCCAAATGGTCACTGGGGTTGTCAAATATATGCCAACCACCAACGGATTTGGCTAGGAACCTTCAAATCTGAAAGGGAGGCAGCTATGGCTTATGATAGTGCAGCAATAAAGCTTCGGAGTGGCGATTCAAGGAGAAATTTCCCACCAACTGACATAACTGTCGAAGAGCCAAAATTTCAAAGTTATTACAGCATTGAAGTCGTGCTTGCCATGATAAAGGATGGTACCTACCAATCCAAGTTTGCTGATTTTACAAGAACATGCTCCCAAAGTGTGGAGACTGCACTCAGCCTCAAGCTTATGATGCCGCAAAGTAGTGAAGGGCTAACATGTAAGCAACTGTTTCGGAAGGAGCTAACACCAAGTGATGTTGGGAAACTAAATAGGCTTGTCATCCCTAAGAAATACGCTATTAAGTACTTCCCAAATATTTCTGAAAGCGCTGAAGAAGATGAGGCGGCTGACAAAGTAGTCGATGTGATGCTAGCTTTCTATGACAAGTCAATGAAGTTGTGGAAATTTCGGTATTGTTATTGGAAAAGCAGTCAGAGTTATGTCTTCACCAGGGGTTGGAATCGATTCGTGAAGGAAAAAAAATTGAAGGCAAATGACTCCATTGTTTTCTGGTTATGCGAGAGTGGAGAGACTGTAGATTCCGCTGCTCAAACATTCCAAATGATTGATGTAAGCAACTGTGATAACATCAGTAACATTGCAGAGTCATCCAACCAAAGCATTGCGTCGAAAGTTGAGTTGCAGCTTCTCCAAGGCCCGGGAATCGCCCGTGACAGTACTGTCAAGAAGAACGTCGAGGAAGACAGAATGGTGCGAGCTGATAAGCCAACACATGACGCTGTGAAAACTGGCTTTAAACTCTTTGGCATACAAATTATGTAGAATGGCATGGTTTCTTAGGGTTCTTCTCTCTTCTGCCTTTTAGTGTGGGTTGCTAATTAAGTTCATTCTGATGGCTCAGCTTTTTATATGAGCAATTTTAATTACTAGAAATTACCTTGGTTATATGGGACTTGTAATTGGCAGCATGGGTGGATGCTGCTAAAATTCTCGATCGGTCAAGATCTTAGTGATTGGCCAAATTATTGATATTATAATTTACAAGCAGGGAAGGGAGCAACCCTTGCAGTTCATCTTCCATGACCTTGCAGTTCATCTTCCATGACATGATGTCGGGAATAAACGCCGAAGGAATTGTGTTTCTCATTTTCAGTTCCATTTTAACCGGGCGATTGCATTTGTTGATCTTTTGGATCTGCATATCTTGGGCCAAAATGTTCCTAGCCAGTTAATGCGTAGCACCATTAGCATTCACAAACATAAAAAAGCGGAGGAAAAGGTGTTTTTTTATATTTGATATTAAGACATTAAAATCTTTTAAAAATAAATAAAAATATTAATTTGATGTTTTTTAATATAAAAATTAATTTAAAAACACTTAAAAAGGCTGGTTGTGATGCAAAAACAAACATTCAATTACTCATAAACAATAATAAAAAAAATGATTTACCTACGTGTTTTGCGTGAAAGCAACTTTGATGTTGTTTTCCTAGCTAAATTGGGATATCGACTAGGGAGTTCTATGCCGCGGATTGAATCAAAATGGCTTTGAACATAAAAAAAAATTCAAGCCACAAGAAATCATTTAGAATTCTTATTAAAGCGAATCAACTAAGAAACATTTTAATCTGATTTCTTTTCCAATTTAAGTTAAAATTAAATCATATTGGAATTGTTCTAATGTGTCTCATTTAATTAATTGATGGGTCAAAAGATAACCTAAATAACTAGTAAAAGTGTGGTGTGGATTTTAAAATAAATCAAGCAGACATCTTTTTTAATATAATATTGGGACGCCGACATATTTGATCAACCTAAGCTATATGGCAAACTAAAATAAATTATAAATGTAAATTCAAAATCATGAAAATATTGACTGATAAAATTGAGAAAAAAAATGAAAATGAAAGATAAAAAGAAAGGGACATGGAAAAAAAAAAAGGTAAAAAAAGAACTTGCTTCACTTTTATGGACAATGAAACATGTGGTAGTTGTTTTTTTTTGTTACAGGATAAAATTGAAGAAAAAAAATGAAATGGAATAAAAAGAGGGGAAATTGAAAGGAAAAAAAACAAAAACAAAGGAATCAAAGTAGATCAAATTCTATTTGTATTATGTCTGAGATGAATCTCGTATTTAATTTGATATTTTTACCATAATATCACATTTAATTTCATCAAATTAGGTTATAAAATGATACAATCCGGGTAACGAAAAAACAATCAGATTTGGATTCTAACGTAAAATGCGCAACTGTCCAGTTTTACGGCAACAGTCATAATTCTCAATCCGACCGTTGGATCAGGCTAAACCTTAATGTAGAGTCTCCTGACATGTTTTCATACTTTGGGTTAAAATTTCAGGTTGATTGTAGTTCGGGAAGGCATTTCAATATGGGTCCACAAAAGGCTGTACGAATTTTGTTATTTACTTCCTTTTGACTTGTAAACTTCTTATTTGGTTAAGATTCTTTTCCTAAAAAGATGTAGCAGATGATTTTGAGAATTTTCTAGTTCCACAAGGATCTTTAATGAGCTACAATATAATCTCTAAATGTGGTAAGGATTCATTAATGTTTCAAAATCATTTTCTTATAAGGATTCCTTATTCATCCTTGCTGCACAAGGAAAGAAGAGCTAGTAGTATTTAATGATAAATTAGTTATTTTTTTATTTTCTTTAATGTTTGGGCTTAATTAAAACTTTGTTTTGAGATAGGATCCAAGGCTTGTTTGGATCAGGTTATGAGCTTTTTAGTTTTGGGTTTTGGGTCAGTTTTGAGTGGACCTCATATAAGTCCACATAAGAGGTCCATAAGGGTTAATTTTTTAAGAACTATTTAAATTTATGAAACCAAAATTTCAGCAACTTTTGATGATTATTACTTTTGAATTTTTAAGTTTTAATGTATGAGAGTGATTGTTGTATTCTTCAATTCTTGAATGAACTGAATCTCACTTATCGAAGATTAACTGGTTTTGTGGCATCATTCTACTTATTCCAATAGTGTTGGTGCCTTGGGGTGGGTTTCCATTGTGTCACACTCCTATCAGACCTATTTCGGCTTTTCGGGATCAGATCTCAATTTTGATTGTGGGTTGCGTGACCACGTGACCACGATATTCAAAACAAAAAAGGGTATAATTAAAAAAATTAAAAAGAAAAAAGTTAAGGCGCTTCATTGTTTATATGAATAATAAAACGTTATAATTATACATATAACTAGAAGGAAATCCATTTTCATTATACAAATGGCACAATTAAAATTTTCTTCAATTTCTTTTATTATATTGGTGGCAAATCTATAATTTTTAATTTTATTTTTTAAATTTTATTTTTTTGTTTGTTTTTTATACTTGGCATATTTATCACTTCACACTTGGCCTATTTATCACCTTTTTTTTTCATATCTTCATTCTTTTGTAATATTTTTTTAGTTTTTCCTCTTTTTTTTCTTTGCACTTTTTGTTGGAAAATAAAATATTATTTTTTATTCTTTGTAGTTGGAATATTTATCACTCTACACGCGGTCTATTCATACCATTCTCTTTTTTCTTATCTTCATTCTTTTGTAATTTTTCCTTTTTTTTTCTTTACATGTTTTTTTTTAAATATTATACAAAACTAAAAGTAAATGGTGTTTCACTATAGCAATTGCAACATTGTTTTCTTTTTCCATTATGTTAAAAACTATCTTGAGATTTTACATGTTTTTATTAACATATATAACTTTTATTTTATTATATTATTTGTAAGCTTCAATTTTTTATTTGCAATTATATTTTTTACTTGATGTCCAAAAATATGTTAATAACACCTACACTTCATTCTTTTGTGTTATAAAAAACATTATTCGACTCGTAGTGAGGCGAATAGAATAGAAACATTAATATTTTTTTTATTTATTGGCATTAATGATTCTTAATTTATTTTATTAAATATATGTATAGGCTTTTCGATTTATAATTGGGATTTTTTGTAAGAAAATAAAGAAAAAACATAGGAAAAGTCTGCATATTCATTTTTTACTTATTATATTAAAATTATTAGATCCACGACAAAGCACAAGTTAAATAGCTAGTGTTTTATAAATGTTTTAGTACAGTAGGATAACCTTATCATGATGCTTTTTTTATCTAGTGGGGCAGAGGTGCTGGTATATTAAATTCTTTTTTTTTTTAACACTTATAATGGATATATAGTCTCAATCAAAACCTGATCAAAATAAAAAAATAAATTTGATTTTTGTAATTTTACTTTTTTGCTAAAAAGTTCAGCACTATACATTAACTCAATGATACACATCATTGACTAATCCAATGAGTTTGGATATTTAATCGAATCATGTCCAAAATTATATTTAATCACGTACGTTGTTTTTACACTTATAGTTCCTGTACCAACAAAAAAAAAAGATATGTTAGAGATTGAGTAAGGAAGTCAGGTATTTTTTACTGGTAACCAAGCAGTAATTCATGGTAATTGACTACAATTTGAACTTGATCAGACAAGAGGTGGTCTCATCCTGTCAATGATTATGTAGCTTTATTCTTAGGCATGCTCATGGGCTTTTAGGTTAAAAGTGTCATCCTATGACCACAAATTGGTAATAGATAATCCAGAAATATACGTGAAAAGGATGCTTCATGTTTGGTTAATTAAAAATGGGTGGGGCTTTCTTAAAATTGATGAAGTTACGGGTCTTTCTAATATAGAGAGGTAGTGATCTTGCTTTTTTGGCAAGGAAATGAGTGCTGTGTGTTCTTAGTTTTTGTCAATGGAACCGCGTCTTGAAATTTTGTCTTTGATAGAAGAAGAGGAAGAGGAACTTGTTTTAGAAGATGAGGGTATGAGAACGGAGGTACAATCTTTTGATCTTTATTTAGTGGGAAGATTTCTTGCATATATACAGGGATTAATTTTAATGCCATGAGAAACAAAGTGTGCACTATATATGGACTTCTGACAGCCATCTCTTATTACTCCACCAGCTCAAAGAAGGTGAGGTGCTTATCCAGATTGCCATTAATCATATAGAATTCTAGGTTCAGGAGTGGATCAGATAAGCTTTCCTAGCTGCTAGCTATCCCAAGAGGAGTTGTACTGGCATCAACGTGTGAAGGAGGATTGGCTAAGGGATATGGACGCTAATACAAAAACTTTTCACGCATCTACATCTATGAAAAGGAGGCGAAACAGGATTAAGAGGCTGGTTAATGATGCGGGGGTGGAATTTGGAGGTGAGGGGGGTATGGAAAATATGGTGTTCGATTATTTTCACCAACTATTTATGGACGGCTTAAATCCTAAGTTCCTTCAACAATTCTAGAACTTAATAAGGCCAGTTTGTGTGCCGCTGCTGCTTGCAGGTATTGGATGGGGAGCTAGGAATTCCCAACAAAACTTACCAAGACCATGCTTGTATTGATTTCCAAGGGTGACAATCCAATTTAAGGGGTGAAAGCAGATCACACGTTTCGAATATCTTGGAGCTCTGTAATCCTTTGAATCATAAGAAATATCTCGAATTGTCCTCCATAATTGGTATAAATAAAAGGGATGTTTTTTATTTTATCCACGATTAACGTGGGATTGATTGACAAAGATGGGGTAGATTATTCAAATCAAAGGATAATGGTGGATTGGGCTTCCGCAACAACAAATCCTATTGTTTTTTCTTTTGCAGTGTAGAAACTCAAATGTAAATCATGATGGGTAGAGCCCATTGATTATTCCACTGTAAGCCCAACTTAAGTTCTATTACAAATCTAGCTTCTGTAAGAAACTGGCGACCTATGTGGTAATTCTGATGCTTTGGTCATCTTGATTTACCAACCATGGACAAAAGTGGGCCCAGGCATGTATGCTTTCTCCTTCACAGATCACACCTTAAGATTTAAATCCTCTAATTTTAGTAATTATTTTACAAAACCATCTACTTGGAATCAAAAACAATGGGTTTAACAATAACCTGGTTTTAATTAACAAGAAGAAGAATAAACAGCGGTGCCCGCTGTTGTCTAATCAATAACCGTGACAACAACCCGGTTTTGTCTTCTTTAAC
>Ga0325410_1003845_pt1 | contig 16897 bp, 5 predicted proteins | sample PopdelMetagenome_16_FD_206182 | JGI IMG/M metagenome (GOLD analysis project Ga0325410, IMG submission 206182) | Populus deltoides microbial communities from Bellville, Georgia, United States - Xylem-PdIQD-R3 | ecosystem: Host-associated > Plants > Phyllosphere > Stem > Wood/Secondary xylem...
GATTTGGGATTTTCTATTTAGAGATGTAGGACTCAAATTATAAGAAGAATCAGATGAGATTTAAGGATAGAGTGTACTGAAAGCTATAGAAAAGAAAGGAATTTATAGCTTAATTGTTCATGTTTTAGATACTTTTTAAAAATTACTAGTTAAGTACAATAAATTTTATGGCCATTAGAGACTTATATGATCGTTAATTTCAGAATCCGCGAGATTAGTCGAAGTGTTCATAAACTGACTCAGACACCCACATTAAAAACAATAATAATAATAATAAAGCTACAATATATATCATGGACCGTTACGGCTAGTACTTGCAAGCAAAGTCTGGGCCAGCAATGTCAAACTAAGCCCCGCTGAAATGGACAATCTGGATTGCATTATGATGGGCCGAGCGTATTAGCATTGCAGTAGTGGTTGTTTTTTATAATACTTCTCGTTCAGAAATATATTAAAATAATATATTTTTTATTTTTAAAAAATTCTTTTTTAACACCAGCATATTACAACGATACAAAAACACTAAGGTCTCGTTTGTTTCATAGAAAGTTTTTCTGGAAATTATTTTCCAAATTTTCTTGTGTTTATTTTCCATTTGAAAAATTAGTCAACAAAAAACACTTTTCAGTCAAAGAAAAATTTGGCTTAGTTTCTAGAAAAGTATTTTCCTTTTATTTTGATTGGAAAACACTTTCCCGAAGTTGTGAAAAATTTAAAAATATCATGTTATTTGCTAATTTTATCAAATTTGATCCTCAAACTTTTGATTGTTATATATTTTGTTTTGATTTTTTTTTCAGTTTCATCCCTTAAAACTTGATTTAATTTGATTTTTATAACAACTTTGTTCTTTATTTTTATAATTGTTATTTTCTTTTCTCTCATCATTTTTTTAATTGAAATTTTTTATCTATCAGATTTGGTTTTTATTCTTTTAATTGTTATTTATTTTATTAATAATTTATGAAATTATAATTATTTTTTTAATTTAATCATCTTTCAATTTTTTTATCTGTTAGATTTGATCTTTATTATTTTGATTGTTATTTATTTTATTTGAGATGATTTATGAAATTAGAATTTTTTTCATTCTCGTTCAACTTTTTAATTTGTAAGATTTGTTCTTCATTATTTTAGTAAACTTGGAAAAAAAAATATTAATAAGTTATTTTCCAGCTCATTTTCCATTAGGTAGCTAGACACTGAAAAATGTTTTCCAACTTATTTTTTATGATACTACCAAAAATCGAAAAATAATTCAATTTTCATAAATTTATTTTTCAAAAAAAACCATTTTCTAAAAAAATATTTTTTTAACAAACAAACGGGGCTAAAACATTAATTTTAAATAAAAAAAACTCAAATTTTTTTAAAAGCAACATTTCTCCGTAAAAACAAGAGTTTTGTAATCTCATATTAGTTACTGGTCAGCACTCTCAAAAATCAAAATGTTGAGGAGTTTGAATTTTAATTTGAGTGAGCTGGAAAAGGCAACTCAAGGCACAGAAGGATGTAATTATATACATCTGGGGTATTTATTCATCCAAGAGCTTTTTCCAAGCAGGGTGATACAACAATAATCCAGCCATTGTTGCAGATGCCTCTTTCAACTTGTTGAAGCTTCTAGGTCTAACAATCAAACTGTTTAATTTCTTTCCCATCAAGATATATTGTAACCCCGGTCTAGCGGGAGGCCCTGGAAATCGGGAGGAACTACATGTGACTCGGGAGGTTGAGAAAACAACAGGCTTGAATAAACATCAGCAATGCTCGGAAACTTCCATTTTTACTGGTTAGGTTGCTAAACGATCACGCCCATATTTAAATATTGGAAACAGTCATACAGTGATGCAGCAGCACCCAGCTCTGCATTGAAATGTAAGTTAAAGGTGCCAAATGTTCATCAGCACTAAATCACCGATGATAGATATATCACTGATGATATACTGAGCATTTCTACATGAATAATGTTGAGAAGTGCAAATTGTTATTAAACAGAACCGGTATGAATAGCTTCTATCGCCAAGGAGATGACTCGAAGTTGCTTTTGTTGGAAACCAGTTGTTTTCATTAGAATAAAGCTCCTGTCTTTCAGGAGCCAGTAAGTTAGTTTGTTAGTGCAAGTCAGTATAGTTTGTTAGTGCTGACTATGACTAAGTCATTGTTTTGTAATTTTTCTGTTGTTCTGTTACCACAATCTTCGGCTAAGAAGATGTGGTTTGTTTTTCCCTGATTCCAAGTTGTAATGGCTATTTAAGCCAAAGGAACACTACTGAATAAAGTGTATTTTCACAGTTAAATTGTGCAAGATCATTGATATTATAACAATTGGTATCAGAGCCTCTTAACAAGGCCTGACTGTGAATACAAGAGTGAAAAGAAAGATTTGAGTGTTTCTTTAAAATGACAGAAGGAAGCAGCAACAACTATGTGCCTAAGTTTGTGGGACACTATGATCATTGGGCTGAACTGATGGAAAATCTGCTACGTTCCAAAGAGTATTGGAATGTTGTAGATCGTGGCATCATGGTGGATGTCACAGGAGAAGCAAGGTCTTTCTCCTCAGTCGTATCAGAAAGTCATCCACTCACAGATGTTCAAAGGAAGGAGTATGAAGAAAACAAGCTAAAAGATTTAAAGGCAAAGAATCTTTTGTATCAAGCAATTGAACGAGACATGCTTGAAACCATTCTTGACAGAAGCTCTTCAAAGGCAATCTGGGACTCCATGAAACAAAAATTTCAAGGCTCAACAAGGGTTAAGAGAGCACAATTACAATCATTATGCTGTGATTTTGAAATTCTTCGTATGAAGGAAGGAGAAACTGTAAATGCCTACTTTGCTAGAGTTTTATCCATAGCCAATAAAATGAAGGCTCATGGTGAAAATCTAAATGAAACAATGATCACAGAAAAGATTCTTCAATCAATGATCTCCAAATTCAACTATGTGGTCTGTTCAATTGAAGAATCTAACAACATGACTATAATGACTATAGATGAACTTCAGAGCAGTCTTCTGGTGCATGAGCAAAGGATGAAAAGTCAAGGAGAAGAAGAGCACGTTCTTAAAGTTGCTCATGAAGACAAAGCAGGCAGAGGAAGGGGACAAGGAGCTTGGAGAGGTGGACGTGGTAGAGGAAGACATAGTTTCAACAGAGCTACTGTGGAATGCTATAAATGTCACAAACTAGGACATTTTCAGAATGAGTGTCCTAGTTGGGAAAAGGGTGCACATTATGCCGAGATGGATGAAGAGGAAGAACTTCTACTAATGGCTTACGTTCAGGACAAGAAAACAAGCAAAGAAGAGGTCTGGTTTCTAGACTCAGGATGCTCTAATCACATGTCAGGAAATAAAGATTGGTTTATAGAAATGGATGAGCAATTCAGACACTCAGTCAAGCTGGGCAATGGAGTAAAAATGATGGTGATGGGTAAAGGAAGTGTTAAACTTGTGACTGCAGGACTAACTCAAGTAGTAAGAGATGTATTTTTCATTCCTGAGCTTAAGAACAACCTATTAAGCATCGGACAGCTTCAAGAGAAGGGACTTGCTATTGTTATGAAGGATAAGGCTTGTAAAATATATCATCCTACGAGAGGCCTTATTATGCAAACTCTTATGGCAGCAAATAGGATGTTTATTTTACTAGCCACTATGATTACTCAACCTTTAAACTGTTTAATAGCAAGTATGGATGACTTATCAGACCTGTGGCATCGTCGCTATGGCCATGTGAACAACAAGAGTCTCAAAACCTTGGAGAGCAAGCAACTTGTCAAAGGCCTTCCAAAATTCAAAGCAACAAACACAGCATGCACAGTGTGTCATCGTGGCAAACAACATCGAGCAGTCATTCCCAAGAAGAGTCAGTGGAGAGCTTCAAGAAGACTTCAACTAGTGCATGCAGATTTGTGTGGTCCAATCACTCCAACTTCAAACAGTCTAAAAAGGTACTTATTGTGCTTTATAGATGATTTCAGCAGAAAAGCTTGGATTTATTTTTTAGCCGAGAAGAGTGAAACTTTTGCCATGTTTAAAGCATTTAAAAGCTTTGTGGAAAAAGAATCAGAATGTGATATATGTTGTTTGAGGACAGACAGGGAGGAGAGTTTACTTCCAAAGAATTCAATGTGTTTTGTGTTAATCATGGCATCAAGAGGCAACTTACTGCTGCCTACACTCCTCAACAGAATGGAGTGGCAGAACATAAAAATCGAACTATATTAAACATGGTTCGATGCCTGCTTTCAGAGAAGGAAATGCCTAAACTGTTCTGGCCAGAAGCAGTTCGATGGGGACTGCATGTGTTAAATAGGAGTCTAACTGTGGCTGTCAAAGAAAAGACTCCTGAAGAGTGTTGGAGTGGAAACAAACCCAATGTTGAGTACTTTAGAATTTTCAGCTGTATTGCAAATGTGCATATTCCTGACAGAGGGAGGACAAAGTTAGATGAGAAGAGTCATAGATGTGTGTTTATAGGTGTTAGTGAAGAATCTAAAGCCTATCGGCTTTATGATCCTAAGACCAAAAAGGTGATTGTTAGTAGGGATGTAGTGTTTGATGAGAATGAGGGCTGGAATTGGAGGAAGAGTGATGATGGTGTGAGTGATATTTTTACTTGGGAAGATATAGATAATGATGGAGAAATTAGTGATTATGATGAGAAATCAGTAGAAGGAGATGATTTGGGTACAGAGGGAGTTGAAAATGATAATGAAATAGAAGGTGGAAATGATGATACTGTATTAGGGGAGAATGTTGAGGTACTGGAAGATGAAGATGGTGACACTTCAGGGGAAAATGGTCTTGCTGCACCAGAAAATGATACACCAGGGGAAAATAATTCTTCTATATCTCAAGGAAGAATTAAACGGACACCTAGATGGATGGATGATTATGTTCATGGAGCTAGTTTTCCTGATGACTCAATGTGTTTTATGGTACATGATGATCCAATATGCTTTGATGAAGCAGTAAAACAGAAGAAATGGAGGAAAGCCATGGATTTGGAAATGGAAGCTATAGTAAAGAACAAGACATGGGAGCTAGTGATTCCACCAGAAAGGATAAAGAGAATTGGTGTAAAATGGATTTTTCGAACCAAGCTGAATGAAAAGGGAGAGGTAGATAAATGCAAAGCACGCCTGGTAGTAAAAGGATATGCTCAGAGACATGGGATCGACTACAGTGAAGTTTTTGCACCTGTGGCTCGTTGGGACACCATAAGGCTAATCTTAGCTTTAGCAGCACAGAAAGGATGGACTGTTTTCCAGCTAGACGTCAAGAGTGCATTTCTTCATGGGGAATTAGAGGAAGCTGTCTATGTGGAGCAGCCAGAAGGCTATGTTAGCAAAGGAGAAGAGCATAAAGTGTTGAAACTTAAAAAAGCTCTTTACGGCTTGAAACAGGCTCCAAGAGCCTGGTATAGTAGAATTGAAGGGTTCTTCATGAAGGAAGGCTTTGAGAAATGCAGTCATGAACACACACTGTTTCTTAAACATACAGATGGAGGTAAATGCTTAATTATTAGCCTTTATGTAGACGATTTAATTTATACAGGAAATGATGTGGAGCTATGTGAGAAATTCAAGGAATCAATGAAACTAGAATTTGATATGAGTGATTTGGGGAAAATGAAGTATTTCTTAGGAGTAGAGGTTTAACAGAGCTGTGAAGGAATACATTTATGTCAAATGAAGTATGCTGGGGAAATTTTAGAAAGATTTGGAATGGGAGGCTGCAATCCAGTAAAAAATCCTATCGTGCCAGGCACGAAATTAATAAAAGATGGTGGAGAAGACAGTGAGAATTCAACCTTGTTTAAGCAAATAATTGGCAGCTTAATGTATCTGTCAGTTACCAGACCTGACATAGCGTTTGTTGTCTGCATGTTAAGCAAATTCATGACTGATCCTAAAACATCACATATGGCAGCAGCAAAAAGGGTTCTCAGGTATGTGAAGGGAACTACCAGCTTAGGAGTGTTTTATAGAAGAAGTGTAGAGAATTCTGAAGATGATCTCAAAGTCTACACTGACAGTGACTATGCCGGCAATGTAGAGGATAGAAGAAGCACGGCTGGTTATGTTTTTTTTCTAAGTGAAGGTGCAGTTGCATGGAGCTCAAGAAAGCAACCAGTGGTGACTCTCTCCACAACAGAAGCAGAGTATGTAGCTGCTGCCGCATGTGCATGTCATAGTATTTGGATGAAACGAGTGCTCAACAGTCTTGGTTTCTCTTCCTACAAATGTGTTAAGATTTTTTGCGACAACAGTTCCACTATAAAGTTATCAAAAAATCCAATTTTCCATGGAAGAACAAAACACATAGACGTGAAATTTCATTTTTTACGTGATCTGGTAAAGGAAGGTGCTGTAGAATTAATTCATTGTGAGACTCGTGAGCAAGTGGCAGACATCCTGACAAAACCTTTGAAGTTGGAATCATTTACAAGGCTACGTGATCTGTTGGGAATGCAGAGCATCAAAACTATAAATTGACTTGTTAGCAAGTGCAGTTTAGGGGAGGATATGTTGGAAACCAGTTGTTTTCGTTAGAATAAAGCTCCTGTCTTTCAGGAGCCAGTAAGTTAGTTTGTTAGTGCAAGTCAGTATAGTTTGTTAGTGCTGACTATGACTAAGTCATTGTTTTGTAATTTTTCTGTTGTTCTGTTACCACAATCTTCGGCTAAGAAGATGTGGTTTGTTTTTCCCTGATTCCAAGTTGTAATGGCTATTTAAGCCAAAGGAACACTACTGAATAAAGTGTATTTTCACAGTTAAATTGTGCAAGATCATTGATATTATAACAGCTTCACTCTGACAGCATAGTATAATATCTCTGTCTCGCTCGGTGATGATGTAGAGTACACACACACACAGAGGCACCTATATCAGCAACTGTAACAGAAATCGGGTTGCTTTCCCTGAAATGGGTTCGAATTTTTAAACACAATAGATCTAAGAGAGACGAGCTTGATTGACTGAATTCTGTTTATATTTAGATTTAAGTTCAAACTTAATAGGGGAGATTCTGTTTATATTTAAATTCATTGAAACCAACTTGGCAAGAAAGTTTTTCGAGTCACCTTGACACCAGCAATTTGACACGCCACAGTAGAGATTTCTTGGTTATTCTTTTTTGTTTTTTTTTTCGAACTCAATTCTTCATTCTGGGAACAGATGTCAGGAATTTCATCTGTTAAAACACTAATCAAGTGCAATATAACTTCAGAAGGTAACCAACATCATTTTCTTTGTCATAGCCTATTACGTTCTACCAAACATATTCTAATTCTTAATGTTGAACTAAATCAGATCCAATGCAGCCACGTTACATGACTAAACTAATTAACTCCAACAGTTTTTTCAGACGCTTCTAAGCCATGTGAGGAATTAAAAGAGCTTCTAATAAAGCAAAATACTAAAGGTAGAGATGGCCTTACCCTCCCGGGAGCATGGAAATTATGTGCATCAGAATATCATGAAAATTCAGAAGGATTCACAGATTCGAAGAATCCTAGCTAGCATAAACAGCTTCAACGAGCTTCTCATGCAAGGTGCTCCCAGAGCAAGCAACTAAACCCCAGATCAAGACCTATGTACAAACCCCTAGAGAAGTCCAGGGGGCGGGGTCCAGCATTAGTTTCCACACCACAAGCCTCTTCTACAATGATAGATAACCCCATCAGCATGATCCCATATCTTCCATTGTAACCCGACTGGGAAAATTTCAAAAAGATCTCGGCATCACCTCGAGCTATGGCTGCATATTTCACCATGCTGTGGACACGCAAGGGCTGTTTTCTGTCATTAGCGTGTGAATGGAATATACGAGGACTAAAACAGAACCAGGAGCCCTGCAGATTGTGAAAGCCCACCCACATGGTCCTGAATGGATCCAAAGAAATGACTTGAAATGAGGAAAAGGAGAGTGCGTATTCTTTCCACTAATAAAAGCTTTAGCATGATACGACAAATAAATCATGCTTGAAGGTATGCATAAAGCATTTGTCTGGGAAATTCAAAACAAAAACAAGGTAACATACAGATAATTTCTACATTGAGGTAGTTGTATTCTGTTATTCCTCTATTATCTTGTAACCTGGGACTTGAGACAACATAGAGGAGTAGGGTTTATATATATATACAAATTAAAAGGCATTCGTCAGGATTGCAGCCATTGTTACCAATCTACTACAGGAACATTCAAACATGAAGCTACAAAATATAATGTAAGATCTACTCCAACTTGATGTAAGATCGATATACTATTTCTATTTTTCTCTTTTGGTCATAAAAATTACTATATATTTTTTTATTAGTTTTCTATTAAGTTGTAGGTTACTTACAAAAATAAAAACAACTAAGATGTTCAATTTAAATTATTATAAAAAAAAGTTATTGTGAAAATACAAAAATACTCCTTGATGCAAGGTTAAACAAATTTCTTCCAAGGATATTTTAGGTGTTTTACTATACAATTAAGATGAAAAAATATTTATTTATCATCGATCGATGAATTTAGAAATGAAAAATAAATTATTTGAAAGACTTCAATGTATTTGGAATCCAATGCAAAGAGGGCAAAATCATTATTATACTGTTTGTTAAGTTCTAATGAACAGTGCCAATAAATCTGGGGTTGTAATAATTTTTCAAGTCCAATTAGATTTTGTTAATGGAAAGTTTGAAATATAAATAAAGGAATTTCATTAACATTTTAATTTGAATATCTTAATGAAATTTTAAAAAAATAACAATTATTTATTAAGATAAAAAACAATGACAAAAATTTCAAATCCTAATTAAAATTTCGAATGCCTTGAATCGACCGATGCCAACTCAAAATAATTAGTTCTCATATATGCATGAAAACTCTATAGGGCACTTATTAATTTTTATTCTTTAGAACTTTATGTGTCCAATTGATTGGTAGTTTTCTTTCCTTGTGATGAATAGTTTTTAAAACAAAAATCTTGTTAAGCTTTAATCCAAATTTAACAGGCATAAGAACCCATGAAAACCTAAGAAACCACGTGCTTAAGCAATGTGCCTTAGCTTAGCTATCCATGGGCTCAGTCTAGATATTGAGCCCAGTGTCAATAGGACTAATCAACGCCGTCTGGGATCATTGTGGCCTCTAATTGGCTCAAGACATGTGCTTGAGCTCAGTACTCTGTGCCTAATTTTTTTAGAATCTCATACGAGTCAGTCTCTTGGGAATGTTTCGCTTGGATTTAAAAAATCTTTTATATTCTTCATCTTATTAATATTTGTGTATAAAATATTTATTTTTTATTAATATATATATATATATAATATTTGTTTTTTATTGATATTATCATAATAAAATTACTTTTTAATATCTTAACTTAAAAAAATAAAATTTATAAATTATAAATAAATCATGAATCATACAATAAAAAATTCATAATCTCCTTCCTCATATATCTACTGTCCATCTTGATTTTCCACCCCCAAATTACTGTCCATCTTGATTTCTCATACAAAACTAAAGAAAAATTTATCAAATTACAATAATTAACCTATTATCCAAATAAATAATCTATGTTCTCGTATTAATTTGTGTTGTTTTGTTTTTGTTTGTGGTTAAGGACAGTGCCATGATTGGTTAATTTTGAAGACCTAGTAATGAGCGTGATTTAGAAAATACAGGTTATAAAAACTACGAGGTGACATGCCCGTGTGATACTGCGTGCTTGTGATATGTTTGTATATTATTATGGATTTGTGAAAAATATTATATATAAAAAAATTGTTATTATTTATAATATTTAAAAAAAAAACTACAAAATTATATTTTCAAGTAGCTCAATATTAAAAAAAAAATTAACAAAAAAAATTATGAAAAAAAAACAAAAAAAAGAAGATGATAATTTTGGAAGAAAAAAAATGCAAAAAACAAATAATAAAAAAAAAACATGTGGGGAATGTTAAAGCTAAATTTTTAACCAGCTCAATATTAAAATCATTTAAGAAAACATTGTATCAATCTATAGTGTTTTGTGAGGAAATATACAATTATAATTTTCAATCAGTTCAATATTAAAAAAAATCAACAAATATAATTTTGACAAATATAAAAAAACAAAAGGAAAAAAAACATGGAGGGAAACACTATAACAATCTATAGTGTTTGATGAGAAAATCTACAGTTATAATTTTTAACCAGCTCAATATTAAAAGTAATAAAAACGACAAAGACAATTTAAAAAGAAAACATAAAAAAAATCATATGGAAAAACACTGTAACAATCAACGATGTTTTAAGGAAAAAAAGATAAATTGTCAACCGGCTCAGTATGAAAAAAATAATTTTGAAAAAAACATATTTGGAAAAAAAAATCGATTAGAAAAACATATGGGAAAACACTGTAGCAAGGCAAAAATTATGTGGGAAAAAACTGTAGCAATCTACAGTGTTTTAAATAACTACAAAGCTAAATTCTCAATCAGTTTAATATGAAAAAAATAAAATCGACAAAGATAATTCTGAAAAAAAATTATTTAATAAAAAACCATGTAGAGAAACACTGTAGCAATCTAGTGTTTTAAAGAAAAAAAATTAAAAAAACTAAATTCTCAATAAGCTCAATAGTAAAAAAATAAAATCAACAAAAATAATTATGAAAAAAAAAATTTAAAGAAGAAAGAAAATTTTGGGAAAAATTTAAAAAAATGAAAAAAAAACGTGGGGAAAGCTAAAGTTAAAGCTAAATTCTCAACCAACTCAATATTAAAAAAATAAATTTGATAAAGATAATTTAAAAAAACATGTGGGGAAAACACTGCAGCCAAACAAAAACCATGTAAGAGAAACACTGTAGCAATCCATGGTTTTTTTTTATAAAAAAAACGCTACAAAGCTAAGTTCTCAACCAGCTCAATATATAAAAAAACTGACAAAGACTATTTAAAAAAAATTCAATTTTGGGTAAAAAAATGAAAAAAAAAAACATGTAAAAAAAAGAAAACAAAAGCGAACAAAAAAAACACGTGGGGAAAACTATAGTGTTTTAAAGGAAAAAAACTAAAAAACTAAATTTTCAACCAACTCAATAGTAAAAAAATAAAATCAACAAAAATAATTCTGAAAAAAACAAAACAAAAAAAATAAAATATGTAAAAAATGAAAATTTTGGAAAAAAATAAAAACAAATAAAAAAATAAAAAAAAACATGTGGGGAAAGCTAAAGTTAGATTATCAGCCAGTTCAATATTGAAAAAATAAATTCGATAAAGATAATTTTTTAAAAAAATATTTGGGAAAACATTGCAGCAAAACAAAAACTATATAGGGGAAACACTGTAGTAATACATATTGTTTTTTAAAAAAAACTACAAAACTAAATTCTTAACCAACTTAATATAAAAAAATAAAATCTACAAAGACTATTTTAAAAAAAATAAATAAATCATAAAAAGAAAAAAAAACAATATATGAAAATATTATAGCAATCCATAATGTTTTAAAGAAAAAAACTATATAGTTAAATTTTTAATCAACTTAATATTTAAAAAATTAGTAAAGGTAATTTTGAAAAAAAAATAAAAAAAAAGAAGAAAAAGTCAATTTTAGGTAAAAAACCTACACAAGTATTGGATATTTGATAATTAATGTGAAAAAACCTACGTGTTTTAGGATATTTGATGAAAAGTGAAAAAAAAAAACTGCTACAGTAAAAAACCCACGTATTTTAGGATATTTGATAATTAATGTGTACACAATATTGTTCAAACATTTAATGGCATGAGACTTTTCTGGATCTGCTTTATCTGCTCAGCTGTCAGCTCTCTTTGAATGATAATAAGAGACACGAAATGGAATTAGTCCACAGTCTACACAAGTACATCGTTCACGACGTCCAAATTTTGTTTCAACGGAAGATTCTTTCAAACACGGCCGGCCTAGCTAATATAAACTTTATGGTTTCGAACTATTAATCAATGATAGACTTGACCAAATTTTATTTTTAGATTGCTTTTAAAATAAAATGAAGTTGTTTTTTTTTATCAAATATTAATCCCGTGATATATTAAATTATTTTGATTAATTTATTAAATTTATCATTCACGTTGTGAAAAAGTAATAATTTTATAAACAATCATGAAAATCAATTTCTAATCAACTTAATATTAAAAAAAATTAAATTAATATATTAAATTAAAAAAACAAAAAAAATTATACGAGTCAACTTAGATTAATCTGTCATATTCACAACATAGTCATGAGATTAAAATCATGTTAAATCATAAAAAAAAATTATTGCTAAGAATATAGAATAATAATTTCTTAACTCGTCAAAATCATGTTAAAAGATATTTGTAATCATAAAAAAAAAATTTATTGCTAAGAATATAATTATATTATAATTTATTTAGTAACTATATCATTTCTCATAGTATATTTGATAGTAAAATAAATAATTAAAATAATTATATATCAAATAAAATATTGCACTAAAGTTAAAATCTAACACAGATGGAAATGCAAGATAATAATTTCTTTGCAAATGCATCTTTTTTTATTTATTTATTTTATTAACACTCAATTCCCACCTCTTCATCTTTAAATGTAATTTATTTGAAAATATGAACAATTTTAAATTCTCTTTGTATTCTTTGATTATTATATGAATGTTTTTAATAATAATATTCATTTTCTTTTATAATGTTAAAAAACTCACTTATTCAGTAAAAGTACGTCTTCTTATATTTTTTTTAATAAAAATCTCTTTTGGTTAATTAATTTTATTCAATTCATAAAAAACTTAATTTAGTATAATTCATTTATTTTTTAGTTTTTATAAATTATTAATTTGTATAAAATAATTTATTATTTATTTTGAGAAGTTTATTTTTATATTAATTTGATAAATAAAAAAACTAAACTTTAATTGATTTATATTCTTTAGAATTATTTTAAAAGACTAATATACACACACATGATAAAATATATTTGAAAATAAGTAAATTAAAAATTAAATAAATATCTGGTCTTTGAGCCAAGCTTGAAGCCTAGGCTAGAAAAAATTAGTAGATGATGCGTTATTTGTTGGAACAATGTATAGTTTGTCATTTTTATTTATTTATTTTTTATTAACCGTGGTTGTCCAGGCTAGCTTACGTGTACCTCGAGTAATTTCTCGATGCCTTGAAGTTAACGATCATGTAAGTCTTAAATGATCTTAAAGTTTATGTAACTCAAACTGGTAATCCCTAAAGAATAAACTCAGGACCTGATCAATTGAGTTACACCCCTGAGAATTATAATTTATCATTTTCTTCGCTATCCTCATTAGTTTTTGAGTTTTATAACGGGATTCTGATTACCAACAAAAATATTATTTTTTAACATTATTTTCATAAAACAATACGTGGAAACATTCCACTTAACATTATAAATATGAATTTCATATTAAAAACCAGTTTTAAACAACTAATTAACAGAAAATTTTAATTTAAAACTTTTTAGATCTAGGACTTCAAATTCACCTATTTTCCAAATCCAACAATAAAATTATCTAAATTATCCAAATTAGATGTCAATGAACTTCTTATAATTAGAGCTTTTATTAGATGGTGATCTTGTTTAGTAACTTGACTGAATTTAGTCAAATTATTATTCCCTCTTTCTTCCATCTTTTTCTCTCTTGTTTTTTCATTTTTTTTATATAATTTTCTCTGATGGAAATTAAGTTAATTACAATCAATGGTCTATTAAAGACAGAGATTGAAATTACGAAATGTTACTGTGGAAATCAATGGTTAATTAAAATCAATGATTTGTCTCTATTTTTGTCCCTTCTTTTTAAAGAGACAAAAAAAAATATGCCTATAAGTTATCTTATGTATAAGCAATGAGCTTTGGGCTGCATATTAAAGTAGTCCCTCCCCTATCACATGATTATTACCCACAAATTACACTACTTTGGAATTGAATATTATTCTTAAAAGAAGCTACATGGTATATGATCGTTGGATTAAACATACTTGTAGAAAATGTAATTACTTTAATATCCACAAGAATATAATTTATAAGTTAATAAGTTCCATCACATAAATACAAGAAAGGAATAAAAAAAAGACTCAATCCACTAGTAGACCCTGTTTATTTTTGCGTTTCAAAAATATTTTTGAAAAAAATTTAAAAATATAATTGTTTTTTTCTTTGTTTTATATTAATATTTTTTAGTATTTTTATATCATTTTAATGTACTGATAGTAAAAAAAACTTTTGAAAAACAACCGTAACCACACTTTACCATGCACAAATATCATACCTTCCATTTGACATTCCACTTTAAGCAGTTTTCTTACCTCACGAATTCAATAATAAAAAATAAAACAAATTACAAAATAATAATAATAATAATAATAATAATAATAATAAATGGTATAAAATAAGTCAAATATAGAGTGATAAATATTTAAAGTGTAAAAATAAAAAGATATTATTTTCTTGCCATTTCTAGAGGAAACAATTACAAAAGAATATAGATAAAAAAAAAATAAAGGTATAAATAGGCCAAGGGTAGAGTAATAAATATTGTGTAAAAAATAGAAAATAATATTTTTTTTCAAAAAATATATAAAGAAAAAAAAGAAAAAAAGATTATAAGAACAATAAAGATAAGAAAAAATAGTGATAAATAAACCAAGTATAGAATGATAAAAATACCAAATATAAAGAGAAAAAAATATATAAAAAACTTATTTTCTTAAAAATAATAATCAAAATGGAAAAATTAAGAGTTATATTATATATTTTTTTACATTTTTACATGAAACATGTAAGAGTGTGTGTGTGTAATGTACCTCTAACCTCTGCCTCAAGCATGTAATTATAATCATGCATCAAGCTAGTCCTCCCACATTAGATCTCATCATGGCATAAGGGGAAGACAATACTAACATTTGTACACAATTCCTCATTGACCAGTCATCTAAATCCATTCATGTGGGCCTCATCATAAGAATGGACAAAAATCATATATTTACATGAAATATATATTATTTTTTAAAATATTTTTTATTTAGAAATATATTAAAATAATATTTTTTAAAAAAATTTATTTCTGATATTAATAAAAAAAGGTCGTCAAGTTGAAGCATGATTGATGCGAAGTTTTGAAAAAAAAAATGAAAACATGGTGCATCATATTCATCGTCACACTTTTCTTTTTCGAGCAGATGATTGGAACACCTTCGAGAAAACTCTGAAATTTCTTCCACAACGCATGAATTAATTAATTATTGTCATTTTCCAGTGTTTATACGCATGAATTAATTAATCATTTTATTTGGCAATTAAAGCTTGTTAATATTCTTGAAAGCTTGTAGGTGGGCTGCGTGAACAAATTTTCGGTGAGGATAGCTACATGAGCACGATAGCAAGAGAAGTACAATTTGAACTCTCTATGTATTGTCCAAGCATTTATTGCCATATTTATCTCCCCATCCGCCCCTCGTACTGTTCTATCATGGTTTCATGACGTGGCATTAGCTCACACAAGCGTTCACAGCAGTGTTATTAAACCCGGCCCGGCCTGGCAGGTCGACAGGGACCCGGTTGACCCGGTGACTGGACCAGTTTAAGTTTACTAAAAGACTGGTTGGGGTAACAGCCTGGTCAAACCCGGGTGACCCGGTCAAACCCGGGCGAGACCTAGGTTTTTTTTTTCAAATGTGGGATTTGAAACCCATTAGTATATAACTATATATACTCTATGTTTCCAAGAAAAAAGTCATATTTTTTTCAATGTGGAATAAAAAACCTTTTGGTTTAAATACTTTAACTTAAAAGGATAACATAGTATTTTTTTTAATGTGGGATTTGAAGCTCTTTAGTATATATACTCTATGTTCCCAAGAAAAAAAATCATGTTTTTTCAATGTGGGATGAAAAAACCTTTTAGTTTAAATACTTTAACTTAAAAGGATAATATAATATCTATTCAATATGAGATTTGAAGCCCTTTAGTATATATATTCTATGTTCCCAAGAAAAAAATCATGTTTTTTCAATGTGGGATAAAAAAACCTTTTAGTTTAAATACTTCAACTTAAAAGGATAATATAGTATCTTTTCAATGTGGGATTTGAAGCCCTTTCGTATATACACTCCATGTTTCCATGAAAAAAATTATGTTTTTTGAATGTGGGATTTGAAACCCATTAGTATATATACTATATATTCCCTTAAAAAAAGTCATGTTTTTTTAATGTGGGATAAAAAACCTTTTGATTTAAATATTTCAACTTAAAAGGATAACAAATATCTTTTCAATGTGAGATTTAAAGCTCTTTCGTATATATACTTTATGTTCCCATGAAAAAAGTTATGTTTTTTCAATGTGGGATTTGAAACCTATTAGTATAGATACTCTATGTTCCCAAGAAAGAAATTATATTTTTTCGATGTGAGATAAAAAACTTTTTTGGTTTAAATATTTCAACTTAAAAGCTTAACATAATATTTTTTTAATGTGGGATAAATTTTTTAAAAAATTATTCTTTTAAACTTCATTGTTTACAATATGTATACCCTATATTTACATGGATTTTTTCATATGAAATATTAAAATTTTAATTTTTTTTAATTTTTTCGGGTTGACCCATGAAACCTGAAACCTATGGTTCACAGCCTTTTCAAATCTATTGGATGATCATAGATGGCCTAGAATTTCCTTTTCAGACATGAGTTGTTTTTTTAAAAAAAAATTAAAATCAACTATATTAATTAGATTTAGCTAGAGTACATGACCATTTAATTAAATTAAACTAATAGCTAATATCCACTCTATTTTTTTTCTTTTATAATACACACCCACCTGAAAATTACTATTTAATTTATTTAAATCAATAGC
>Ga0325410_1003847_pt1 | contig 16894 bp, 6 predicted proteins | sample PopdelMetagenome_16_FD_206182 | JGI IMG/M metagenome (GOLD analysis project Ga0325410, IMG submission 206182) | Populus deltoides microbial communities from Bellville, Georgia, United States - Xylem-PdIQD-R3 | ecosystem: Host-associated > Plants > Phyllosphere > Stem > Wood/Secondary xylem...
ATATCCATAAAAATTCTAGCTCAACCATATATATCCGACTCACTAGGGTAAAAAAAAAATCAGATTTATATTTTGTAAATTATTAGAAATTGGATAGGATACAATTACAAATCAAAATCCAACCAACTATATCTTTTAATATCTCTAGATGCTAAGACGAAGAAAATTTATGCACCTCTTCTAATTCTAATATAGTTACCGTGCTGGATCGCTCTTTACTGTTCCCGTTTGAGAAGTTTCAAACGCTCTAGTTTGATGAACATTAATAAACAGTTATGGCCAGTCTAAAGGTTCCTTCTTGTGCTCGCTTAAATTCCAAGCTCCTTGAGCAATCTCATCGAACAGCTGCTCCCAGCCCCAACTCGAAAACCCCAAGAAAAACCAGTAGTCAGATACGCATTGATTTCCTGACCTGATCTCTTCAATTTCATGTAGTGTTGCTGACTGGCCTAGAAAGTAAGTACCCGGTGCAACTTCGGGGTATTGACCTCCGACTGCTCTTCGAGTCAGAGCAACAAGAGGCATTCCGCGAGTTACAAGTGGACCACCAAACGATAGAGGAGCCTCTTTTAGCAGTTTTGACTCTTCTTCCAGTTCTTGCAGAGTGTCCCATCTCAAATGCTTATTGTAAATCAGACCTTGAAATCCTGTATTTTGATCAGACTTGACGATGAGAATCCTTGACTTGTCAAATGGTTGTGTGTTAAGCTTTTCAGTAGCGACCAGGATTGAGCCAACTGCCACCTGAGATACCGTATCATGCAAGCCTTTGGATGTGTGAGATTTGGTCTGACCATATTCCACATTTCTCTTTGGAGTTAGGTCCTTTAAAAGGACTTCATGGGATTTATCTTCTGCAGCAGTCGAAGCATCCTTCAGTGAATTGGCACCCTTTTTTTCAGCAACAGTCCATAGAATTCCTATAAGATTGAATTAAAAAAGAATTCTATAATGCATCAAGTAAAATCTTCTGAATAAAAATGCAAACAAAGCGTCACAGCAGTGCTATAAGATGCACATTTGCTTCAACATGACAGTTGAGAACGGGAAAAGTTCAATTTCCTAGTGTTTAGCTGAAGCATAACAGCAACAGGAAACATGAACACCAATAGAGCTTATTACATTTACTCTACAAGTCCTACAATTTTTAAAAAAATTCCTATAATTTTGTTATATTTCTGCTTTAGGTATTGGCTCTTTTTCTTCTTTTATTTTTAAGATAATACCTTTGTGTAACTGGGATTTCATTGTTAGCTAGCCATTATAATTGTTGAAAAAATCCACATCATGCCTCCATGTTGAATTGGAATTGCTACACATTCTCGAAATTTAACTATGAATCTGATGCGTTACATGCAAAGAGCAGCCATAACCAAATTTGGCAGATTCCAAAATCAGAGGTGTTAGTTGATCACAACTAACCAAATAGAGGCATGATGTGGATTTTTTTTGAAAAACACTAAGCTTTGCAAAAGTGTGAACTAGGAGAACATAAATGCTTATCAATCTCCTTCAGCTACTATTCCATCAAATGTCATTTACCAAGGATGAGATGTTCTTGTCAAAAAATTACCATTTTCACTGGTGAGATGTCGAGAATTACTTCCACGGTCAGCTAAAAAAGCAATAACATCAGCTACAGCCATGTCTCCTTCATAACAGACAGTATTCTTACTTTCTGCAGGAAATAACAACAGAGTAGGATAAACTTCCCTCTGCACATCAACATACACCAGAAAATAGAAAGTAAGTGTCACAGTATAGCTGTAAGAAAAAAACACATTGGAGCGTGGACCATTACTGTAAGGCATACCTGATTCATTGATTTTAGAATCAAACTGCAATCGTTCATCGTGCAATCCATTAAGAAGATTTTGGGAAGCTTCTTTAGGTTATCTGTCACATAATACATTTCATTTGTCAAATTCATACCAATTCATATAGAAAAACCATTTGTCTGGCCAAAAAAGTAGATTTTACTAAAGAAAAATTATAGAAAGCAACCATGCAACAACAAATGACTTTTCCCATGTCAAACAGGTAAGAGAGCCAAAACCAGCCAGGTTTTACTAGTCAGAATGAATTCCTTGAGAATTAGAACCTCTAAAACATTCCATAATTATGAACCAGTTAATTAACCCTGGATCATAATTGGAAATTAATTTGCAACCTTTCTGACCTAGTCTAAAACAGATTCTGGAAAACCAGCCCCCCAGTTTAAGCTTTCCCATGTGAAATTTATATGAATTCACTTGGAAAGCATGTTCTGAAAAGGAAAAAAAGAAAAAATAATTAAACATGGACTAAACCAATATACTTTAAAGTGCACTTACCATCAGTGAGCACTGTTTCCCCAGTCCTAGATCCAGTCTTCAACATGTTTATGTATCCTTTGATGGCTCGATGCACTTCACGAACAATTAATTCCATTCTCTGACAAAATCCACACCAACTATTGCTAAAAAGGACCAGCACATCCTCATTCCATGCATTTGCAGCAAAGTCATTGTCAGATTGATTAAAACCAAGAACCTGTTCTGAGAAAGTGTGAGCTGTAACTTGAGAGATGGAATCTGCCTCATGGAAGTCCATATTAACAAATGGTGGGCGAGTTTCTTCTCTCGAGCTTTCAGGTTCAGACTCAGAGCGTTGATATGGGACAAGATTTCCATTAAGAAATCCATGAAGAAAATCCTCCAGTGAAGAGTAGCTGAGATTTGTATGTTTAGTAAAGACATAATGCTGCTGTGAAAGTGGATCAATTATTACCAAGGATGGAATCCTGGTCTCACCAGTCAAAGCTGTTAGTAATCGATAGTTTCCATCACAAAAGAAAAAAGAACCCTTGAAATTTTGAAAGTTGCGTTGTTCTTCCCCCAACTTGTCTGACTGGAAAGAACCCTTTTTTTCTGCCCTTGCATCTTCTGAAGTAGGTGGTTTATGATCTGACATGTATTGAGCAGGTTCTATAGATAGTAGGCATCTACTTGCATCAGAATAAGTAGACTTCTCTTCATCATCCTGAGAAGTAGTGGACTGGGATCCTTCACGGTTATTAGAGGCAGAATCTTTGTCCAGATCAGTACTAGTTCTAACAAGACTCTCATCAGGCGGTATGTGTTCAGACTCCACCTCTGCTACTGACAGTAATGTATCTGTTACTTTAACGTTAAAATCATCAGAAAGAAGTTGGAAACCAGCCTCCTTTGCAACTGAACTCAATTTAGCTTCCTCCTTTTTCTGAAGAAGGTAAGTCAAGATTTCATGCAAGGAACTGCCTTCCAAACCTGAAGCCATACTATTTAACAAGACAGGTTTGCCATCATTTACAATCATGATAGACATTTTGTCCTTTGATTTAATGTTTTGAGCTGTTGGAGATAGCTTTAATTTCGGGTGTCCAGATACACTTTGGTATTCAGTTGAAGCTTGGACAGAGGATGCTTCAGACTTGTCGTTGCTCTGCTGACCCATCTGATTTGATATTTGGTAGTGCAACGCTAGTTCTCTAAATACATCAAGACCTTCCTTACTCTTTCTTCTTGTTTCTGATAAGTCAGATGACCTGTCCACAAACAAGAGTACTGATGGCTTGTTTGAAGGTATTGCGGAATCAAGATCTTGTCCATCACCTTCCAGCTACGAGAAGTGAAACAAATAGACAACAGTCAACAATCAATATAATACATAATACAGTAAGGTGAATAATAATTCTAAAAGCAAACAAGAAGTGATGAAGAAACCCAATAGAGCATATGGAGCAATACACAATGGCAGAGATAGAGCATATTTACTCACCTCTGTGACAATTGACTTTTCCATTTGTAGAACTCTCTTCATGTCATCCCCTTCTTTTAGAATACTTGAACAACTTGGACATCCATTATAATAAAGCATTACTGACCAAGAACCAGAATCTCCAACACCAAGAGGAGAGAGCATTGATTTCTCCGAAACCAGACCAAATCTATGCTTTTCAGGAGGCAGGAAGAACTCCCTTACATCAGTCATGAAACTTGAGAAGAAAGAATCAAATTTCTGAAATTCTTCAAGGGAACAAGATACAGCACTGCGCTTTAGATCCACACTGTCCTGGGAATCAGTTTCCTGGAGAGGAGCACTATCATTTACTGAGGCAAACTCCCCAAGCCAAGGAATTCCTCTGAGCCCATTTTCCATTCCACATTTCATCTCTCCATTTTCTGTCCCCTGGAACCAGAACATTAGAAACTAGAAAAGTTTGAGAATTTTAATAAAAACCACTTCTTGCCCTGTTTACTTTGTAATATCAGTTATCATATCAAGCTAATAACAGAGAGCAATTCAAAACTACCAGCCACCTTCTGGTTTTCCTTCCCTCTGGGTGTTGAAATTACATTACTCTCTCCATCAAAACCTGTTACAGCACAAATTAGTTGTTATGTAATTCACAATTGAATGCCAAAAACACTCAAGTCTAAACACACACACACATGCATCAATACTGCCGCCAAAGGTTTCTCACCTTGCACACCAAAACCAGTTTTGCTACCATTATTCTTCTCTCTAGCAATCAATTTCTCTGTCCACCCACAAAATTCTAGCAAAAGCACAGCCTTATCCGCCGATTCAATAAACATCTTCAAATCCCCTTCACCACTCAATCTTTTTAATGGCATTTCTTCAGGCAAGAGCGAAAAATAAGGAAAAATGGAAGACAAAATATTCCTTGCCCGATATTTGCCTTTATACTTGTAATACAAAGAATGATGGTAGTATAAGAGAGTAATCTCATCTGTAACAACAGCACCAATAGCATCTGCTAACATTTTTTCATTATTTTTGTGCATATACATCAACTTTAAAGATCCGAATTCTTCTTTCTTATCAATAACCAAATGCGTTATTTCCTTCATTAGCGACCGAGATTCACCTGACCCTGTTCATTAAATTTTAAAATCAATTAACAAAACCATATAGCATGTCCAGATACACATTTAAATTCCAACATATTGAGTCTCTATGTAAACATATAAATCTCAATAATTGCTAAATATATATTTGGCAATAACTATCCATAATTTGAAAACAAACAACAAGAAATATATAGTACAAGACATAATCTTCAAATTAAATACTAAAAAATAAATTGGGTATCTTTACAAACGCATAATTCTCTCAAATGTGACCTCAGGAAACACATTAAGAAGGTATTGTCATTAAAAACTTAAGCATTATCTTACACCACTACCTCCCCACGAATCACGGGCCATAAACTGAGTAACGAACTCTTAACAAGTGTAAATCACTAAAACAACATTGGGATTCATAATTCCAAAAAAAAAAACATAAAACTGCATTGAATTCTGTGGTTCTGGTGTACCATGAATTTTATCTTAAAAAGGCTAAAAACTATACTGGGTCTCTACAAAACCATACAAACCGCAAATTCTAAGCTAAAAAACATAAAGGATCTCGAAGAAAAACTCATGAAAATCCAAAAAAAAAAAACTACAAAAGGGTCCATGTACAAAAGAATAAAACTAATAAATAAATAAATAAATAAAACATATTGGATTTTGTGACCGTGTCTAAACATTAAGAACTGTATTGCTTTAATGAGACAGAGAGAGAGGGGAGTTTACAGGGAACAGAGACGACGAGGAGGATATGAGGGTGGAGTCTTATCTGAGAAGAAAAATTTTGCTTGGTGAGAATTCGCCATTGCCCGATTCCACCGTCTGATTCACTATCAACGGTTGATGATGATGGCGATGATGGTGTGATTATGATAGCTAGAGTGAAGATAATCAAACTGATTTTACTCATTGAGATTTGAGTTGAAGCTCTGTGAGAATTTATCTGATTTTGTTCTTCGATGGCATTGGACAGCTAAGAGAGAGTGTAGGGGGGAGACGGGTCGGGTGGGGAGTGTGGGTTTTATTACACTTTTTGTCTCTTGAAAATTATATAACTTTTCAAGTCCCAATACTTCAGTGAAACTGTAATTTACTCCTTTATCTTTTAACAACTTACGTTTTAGTCCTTATTTTCATGTGGATGTCAAGACTAAATCCTTCAAGGTGCTTATATTATACTCAGAAGTCAGAACCCATGACTCATAGTAGTTTCTTAGCCACCAATATGGTGAAAAATGAAGGGAATGGAAGCTAAAGCTAAAAATAAAATTATAGAGGATCATAGTGTACAAAATTATATGTTCTTTTAAATACATATACAAGGCGTGCACACGTGTGAGTGTGATTTTTAAATTTTTTTGGGTTAAAATTGTGGTTGATGAATAGCAAAAAAAGAGTATATTAATGAAATAATTTCCACCATGTTATATTTTTTTATAATATTTTCTATTTTTTCTGCTATCTTTAAGACCATTGTCTGCTGATTTTCCTCCACCCTACACTTTGTTTCTTGACAAAATATTTAATAGGGCTATGGTACAATTCTTTATTATGAAAAGTCCGCAAAGAAGGCCGTAAGGAAAAAAAAAATTGTAAATATATCAATTCGACTCACAAATTACTTATCTTCTATCTTAAAGGTGAATTCTCAAGTTTGAGTATCATCTCTGTCAATTATGTTTGAGTTTTCTAATGATCTGCTAACGAGATGGTTTATGTATAATTCGAAGATATATTGTAAAATTTGATTTCAAATATAAAATGTGTGAAGATGTCTCAAAAATCCAAGTAATTTAATAATAAGGCTTATATATGTTAGGTAATCAGTTAATCTTTTAATTCTAAGGATCCGATTTATTTTTTCTAGTTAAGGTGGTTGGTAGCCAGAACCTGGTAGGACAAATTGACTAGCGACTGGTACCTACAAAAGGTCATTTTTTTATGGATTTGAAGACCCTCAGATGCTTAAGTAAGTATATTTTTAGAGAAATAAGACAATAATATTTTAGATAGAGATGCTTTAAAAATACATATGCAGTAGAGAATAGATATTGTGAACCTGGAGCTTGAAGATTCATGGGGTATTTATAGCCTATTAATCTTGTCCTTTTGTGGAGATAAAAGGCTAGAGTGTAATTTTGCCTAATAGTTTTAATAAGGCTCTTCCTCTCAGCTGAGCCCATAGCATTGGGTTCTTCCCCAAGTCTGAGACCATGGGCAGTTTTGTTTAGGCATGTCGCCTGAGACCATGGGTTTTAAGCTTTTAAAGTTTTTAAGCTCATTAAATTTGGGGTTATCGGTAGCTCTTAAGTTTTTGTAAAAATATTGTACAACGAGTTTGTTGAATTTTCTTTCGTATGAGAAGAGGGATGAAAACCTCAAGTAATATACCAAAAGGCCCATATATAGGGGTATACACCATGGTTGAAAAAGAATTTCTAAACAAGTAGAGGGGAATCATGGAGGAATCTATACTGAAAAAAAAATTTCTAATTGGTGTAGAAACCCATGAAGGAGTCTGTACTTATAAAAATTTCTAAGAGACAAAGAGGACAGACCTATGTTGATGCTCATACTTAAAAAAGATTTTAAGAGGCGGAGGGCAAATTTAAGGAGGATAAGTCTATACTTAGAAAATATTATAAGAGATTGAAAGAAACACGAGAAAAGTGAGCCTTATACTTAGAAAATTTTCTAAGAGGTTAAGGAGAACCCGAGGAGGGTGCTACTATTTCACTAGGGAAAACTCTAGTCCATCCTTTGAAGATGGGGGGAACCATGGCGACGTCCATACTAAGAAAAATTTCTAAGGGGCGGAGGGGACGGACCCGTGTCGCACTAGAATAACTAAGTCAATCACTTCCAAGGTTATGCAATTGTACTAGGGAGACTAAATCAATCTCATCCTTGGAAGGTTATGATGTCTATCATATTCTTAGAGAATTGTGCAATCGTATTAGGATGACCAAGTCAATCCCTTCCAAAGTAAATTATGCAATCGCACTAGGAAACCCGTGGTGATCCCTTCCAATGTAAAATGTACAACGCACTAGGAAGACTAAGTTAATCTCATCCTTGAAAGGTTGTGGTGTATATCCTTTTCTTGAAGAGTTATACAATTGCACAAGGGTGAGTAAGTCAATCTCTTTCAAGGTAAATTATGTAATGAAACCATGGTAATCCCTTTCAAGGTAAATTATGCAATTGTACTAGAGAAACCAAGTCAATCTCATCATTGAAAGGTTGTGGGTGGAAGCTTACGAGACTTAAAGCCTAGTAAGAGCTAGGAAGAACATACTTACAATAAGTAATGTCACCTTTTATCTATCATTAAAGCTCTTATGTCCTAATAATACTTTTTGACATGTTCAAATTGCTATAAAAATTAAAGTTCTTTTTTTTTTCTGGGGCAACATTGTTATTAATTAAACATTTGGTATGAACATTTTTCTATATCTTTAGTAACTTTTAAATTTTAGGCTTAGCTACATTCCCTACCTTTAAGAAACCAATAGTATCACTAATAAACTAAAAGTTTTAAAGTGTTTTAAAGTGCAGATACAACATATATCAATATGAGAGTATTGTTGGGTTTACTTTAACATTGCATCGTTTTCTTCTTAGTCTTTGGCTATCGATGTGTTTCCATTTTCTTCTTTTCATGCTTTTATTGGTGATACTACCTCTTTCAAAGGAACCTGGATTATTTCTTTGCAATGCCACATGTCTATTTAAAAACTTTAACTGCTCTTCATCTTATTTTTAGGGTATTGAGAAATTTAAAAAGGCTGCTCAAGAGGTTCAGGGAAAGGTGTCAAGTGGGTAGGCAAATACTTGTTTACATAATTCTAATTTGTAAACTTTCAATATTTTACATGAAGAAAGGAGAGGAACTCACCCTGTTTTACATGTTTTCTCTTCAACTTAGTTGATCTGTTTGTTGCAGGATGCAATTGTCATGTGGGACATATATGGCTTCCCATTATATTTGACTCAGGTACATTCTGGACTTCGTTCTTTTATTTTGCATGTCCTCATATGTGCATGCATCCTAATTATTCTGTTATACCAGCTAATGGCAAAGGAAAGAGGATTGCGGGTTGACGTTAAAGGTTTCAATAATACGATGGATGAGGCAAGGGAAAGATCAAGGAATGCCTAAGATAAGGTATTGCATTCTCCATTTGTAAATTCATTGTTAATCTATTACTATTACTCAGATGAGTTGTTTGAGTTAAGGCCTTCATAACAAGAGAAGGAAAAAAATGAACGGAATAAGCATTGTGGAGCTACAAAGTAAATCTAAATGCAGAAAAGTTTAAATTTGTGTAAAGAAAGAGTTATTTGCACCGTCCCCTTTTCTACTAATATCATTCTTTAGCAGCAAGCTGGTGGTGCTATTGTCATTGATGTTGATGCTACATCAGCATTACACAGGAAGGGTATTTATGCAACAGATGATTCCTTCAACTTTATTTGGTTTGAGGTCAGCACATGAGATTTTCGTTTGTTGCAAGATTTTGTTTCTGATGATTTTGAGTTAGATTCAATTTATGTAAAAATTAAGCTGTAAAACTCTTCAATTTACTTTGCCTGAATTTGTGTCACTTGTGTTTTTTTCAGGACCATGACAGTGAAATAAAGGCTATTTACACTGGTTCTGAGTTCTAGGAAAGTGCCTCTGGCGTTGGAGGCGATATTGTTTTGGAGTCTACTAGTTTCTATGCTGAACAAGGTGGAAACTTAAATGGAAAATGCCATGGATTTTATTTTTTTATGTTTCAGAATACTGCTTTTTTCTTACTGTCAAATATCAGATTCATAGTCTTGGAGAATGATACACGAACTGCTTATCATGATAATATTGTTATGTATGTTTCCCTTTTAATCTTTTTTGTTTTGTTAAACTCAATCTTATGAGTCTTAATTTTTTTAGTTCTAGATTTTTTATACTGGAGTAATTGATGGCCCTTTTGGTTCATTCCAAGTTTGCAATGTCCAAATTTTTGGAGGATTTATTCTTCATATTGGTTCTCTTACTGGAGAAAGTGGCAGATTTTCTGTGGGTGACAAAGTTATATGCAAGGTATAACTGGCAATATATACTTCCTTTTTATAAATTATTTTGTGATTTCCTTCTATTTGTGAAAATTTTCACTTCTCCTAATGATATTGTGCAGGTTGATTATGATAGGCGTAAACTCATTACCCCCAACCATACCTGTAAACACATGTTGAACTTTGCTCTCAGGGTACGCTCCAAAGGCCGTTTATCCTTAAATTTGTTTATTATTTATCTTATAGGGTGAAAAACTATGGTTTTTTGAATATTCTATGTAATATGAAATCAGAAAGTGCTTGGCAATCATGTTGACCAAAAAGGATCAATTGTTCTTCCTGAAAAACTAAGATTTGATTTTTCTCACCGTAAGTTTTATTAAAGGATATCTAATGCTAAGAGGTTTGTTCAATGTGCTTGTTTCTATTTATGAAGTTTTTTTAAAATGTTATTGGAATTTATATAAGCAAACCAGTGGATCCTGAACTATTAAGAAAGATTGAATCAATTGTGAATGGGCAAATTAAAGATGAATTAGATGTATTTGCAAAGGAAGCAACCCTTACTGAAGCCAAATAGATTAACAACTTGCAAGCTATTTTTGGAGAAGTGAGCTTGGTAGCTTTATTTGCACTTTACTAAAGATGTTTTTGCTTGTTTTCTTATTTCTCTCTCTCTCAGGTCCATCTTGATCTTGTTAAAGCCATTTCAATTGGTTGAAAAGTTGAGGACCTCCTAGCTAATCCAGAAAATAAAGAATGGTTATTAGTTTCAGCAGAACTCTGTGAAGGATAATGTTGATCCTACTATAACAAATACACGGGAAGCCAAGGCATTTGCTCTTTTATCTAAGGAGGGAATTGTGAAAGAATTCAAAGGATAACTGCTATCACAACTGATTGTGCTTTTAAAGCAATGGAATTGGCACACTCACTTGTGCTGGAAGTTAATGAGACATTTAAGGTGGATGAAAGCTTGCTGGAAAAGATCCTTTTCAAAAACTTTTTCATTCATTTACTTTATTTTTGTTTTGTTTTGCATTGCCTTAATTTATATTGCTTTAGAAATGGTAGGATTATGCTTTTATCCAACCTACAACTAGTCTTTAGAAATGATGTAAATGGACATTTGCTCTGGATATCTGTTTACTTTCGGTAGAGACTCCAAATTTCATGTTTCAACAAATCAAATGCTTTTATTTCTAGTTAAATCTTTCTGGATGTGGTTTCTGATAAGTAGATAAGAATAGTATACGGGTTTATATTAATCATGGATTATGAACACCTTTCAAGTTTTAAATTTTATTTATTTATATTTGCTAGTCATTAAATATCTATTTATTTATTTATTCTTTTCATTTAACAAAAAATAGCATCTCTAAAAACTCGGGTGGACTCGACACTTATTCCTGCAGTAAAAAAAGCTCATATTAGGGCCAAGATTTCAGTACTGCAGGTATTATAGCCGACCTACAGTGCTAAAAGTATTCCTTTTGGTAAACGAGTTTTCTATTCCTTGTTTGTTCTTGTGGTTTTCTTGTTTCTGTTTTGTATTTCACATCTGGTTCTAGCTTATTCTAAAATAGTTTTCTGCATCAAAATCAAGTGAGGAAAGCATAGAAGAAAATCGCTGAAGAGAATATTCAGAAGGCTGTCAAGTTTGCAGTTGAGATGGCTAAAGTTGCTTCTTCAGATGGGAAAGGCTTTTGCATCTCTCATGTTGATGTTGGTCTGGATGCAGCTATTTTGAAAGTCTTGGAGCACAAGGTTGTTAACCTTTTCTGGTTCTTTATGTAGTACAGTTTGCATTGATTTTCCTTTAAAGCCTGGATCATTAGCACTTTAAAGCCTTGTAACAGTTATTCAATTTTTAAAATCTTACGGGAATATCAAATTGAGTAACAGTTATTTTAAAGATTTTTCCATGGTTTAAGATTATTGAATTACTTTGTGGGTCGTGAAAATATTTGTGACATGGTATTTTATGTGCACAGAAAATAGAGCAAAACCATTTGAATTTTGATGTCTAGCTACTTGTCTAACAGAGATGAAAGTTGTGTTGTTTCTTCTCTAATACTAGTTAACAAACTTGGGCAAGTCATTGTTGAAATGAAAATGGAAATAATGATTATACAGTTGTTGCTACAAGCAACTAGGTGATCAAAAGCAATGAATTACAGATAGTTACTGCAAAATGACTTCTTTGTATGAACTGTTAATTTATAGGAGGTGCTGTTAATTTTTATAGTCGTTTACCTTCTGCTTTCTTATAAAAAATTCTTGCACCTTATAATGGTTAACCTGTGTTGGTAACAGAAAATGAAGTCATACTGTTCCAAGCAATTCAATCTTCTCCCAACACATTATTTCCTATAAGATGAATCTGTAACTTTCAATCTCTATTTTTGTTTTTCTTTCTTTCTTTTTGTTTTTATTTTTGAAAGGGCTTTAGTTTTTCGAAGTTAAGGTGTGGACTATCTGTTTGCTATGAATAGATATGTTCATGAGTTGGACTACTCTGATGGACTAGTTTGAGCTTGAGGACTATTTGTTGTCCTTGGATACGGGTTTTCAGTTAACTGGGCTTGGACCAGCCTGGCAAGTAATAGGGTCAAATTTGAGCTCATCACTCTTATACCAGCCAGGCCTGCCCCGCAGAATCAATGAGGTAATATTATAATAAAAGCTAAATGGTACAGGAAATCATTGTAAATTAAAAGATATTTCACTGTGGATTATAATAGTAGTTTCACTTTCAATTTCTCATCTTTTAGTGAGCGGATAAACGTTTCTTTGGCTTTCTTCCACAATGACAAACATGTTTTCTCAATTTCCAAGCATAAGCAAATAATGAATTTAGCCTCAGAAAAGACCAAAAAAAAATAGCTTTGCCTTTGGGGGTATTTTAGTATTTTTACATAGATATTTTGTGTAATTAAGAGGATCATGGGGGCGTCTTGGTATTTTCACGTTGTATTTTGTATTTTTTTAATCAAAAAGTTGTTGGAGCATGTTCCACACACCCCACCGAATGGGTGGTGCCTGCGCCATTAAGGAGGCACATAAAACACTTCCCGGTGGCCAAATCTACCCATCCTTCGTATCACTAGATGCACAGTTGTGCCCTCTTCCACATGGAACGATGCATGTAGACATATCTTGGTTGGATTGCTGCCGATGATTAATTGTTTGAGATCTTTCTTTCTTTTCTGTCTCCTGACAACACTATTGTCATCTGTTTTTTGTTGTTTGCCTGGGTCTGGCAACCATGTGTTATGCTATACGCAGGCGTTGGTCATGCATGATTGCAATATCCAGGCGCGGGTCTGGCATGACTACCACACCCAAGATACTTGAATCTGACATCCATAATACAATATTGACATTGTAATATATATGTGTGTGTGTGTGTGTGTGTGTGAAGTAGATTCAACTCATCATCTAATTAATAAAAAGACCAATATTAGTAAACATTTTGAAAAGAAAAATCTTAATTCATAAAAATTGATTATTTTATAGAATGTAGCATAAAAAACAGATTACTCTTATTTTTAATTCATACACCATGTAAAACTCTAAATAATATAAATAAGCTACTTGACAATTAAATTATATAGGACTATCATTATATTTTATTTTGATTATAAAACTCTAAAAAACTTTAACAAAAAATATAAACATTAAAATTTAAAAATAATTATTCTACTTCAAAACTCATCAAAATAAATTGAACTCTTTATTAATTTTTTTATAGGTTATTTTTGCTACTGTCTTACATTGTTTTTACTATTTTAAACAAAAATTGATAGTTTCAAATCTTGATTGTTGTGTAGAGCATGATAATAGTGCTTATTTCAATTCTTTTCACGAATCTGAAATTAATTAATTTATTTATTATTAATTTATAGTCATATGGCATATAATTCAATTTTGTCTCTAATTTTTAATTAAGGGAAATTATAAATTATATTATATGTTTCAAAAATTAAATAAATCAATTATTATATGATAAAACAAAAGGTTAATCTGGTGAATATTCAAATTTATTCATTTATAAATAATTCTACATAATTTGGCTGCTGGTTTGGTCTAGTAAGGCTGTCAGACCCAAATTGCTAGGTCTGGAATCCTTAATACAACATTGACATTGTAATCTATATATGTATAAAAGTAAGTAAATAAATCAACTCATCATCTTATTAATAAAAAGACCAATATTAGTAAAGCATTTGAAAAGAAAATTCTTAATTCATAAAAATTAACTATTTTATAAAATGCAGCATAAAATACAAGTTATTCTTATTTTTAATTAATACATCATGTAAAACTCTAAATAATATAAATATGCTATTTAACAACTAAATTATATAGTATTGTCGTTATACTTTATTTCGATTATCAAAACTTTAAAAAGCTTTAAAAAATTAACAAAAAATATAAAAATTAAAATTTAAAAATAATTGTTCTACTTCAAAACTCATTAGAATAAATTGAACTCTTTATTAATTTTCTTATAGGTTAATTTTTATCACTGTCTTACGTTGTTTTTACTATTTTAGTATCAAAGCCTTTTTTGGTGGTTGTTTAGAGTATAATAGTATTGTCTACTTCAATTTTTTTCATGAATTAGAAACTAATTTATTTATTTATTTATTTATTTGTTATTAATTTATAATCATGTGGCATATAATTCAAATTTGTCCCTAGTTTTTAATTAAGAGCAATTATAAATGATATTATGTGTTTCAAAAATTAAATAAATCAATTATTATTTGATAAACGAAAAGGTTAATCTGTAAATATTTAAATTTATTCATTTATAAATAATTCTAAATAATTTGGTTGTCGGTTGGGTTTGGCTTGGCCACCTCAAGGCTCTTAGGTCTAGCATGACATACCAAAGAGCCTCTAAAAAATAAAATAAAAATTAAAAATAAATAATTAGGATTTTTGTTTATGATATTTCAAAGATAATTTAAATATTTTTTATAAAAAATATTATTTAGTATACTTTAAGGATAGTTTAAATGTACTTCAAGGATAGTTTAAATGTTTTTTATAAAAAAATAAAAAAATAATAAAAAATTAATTAAAATTTCTATTTAGGATACTTTAAGAGTAGTTTAAATGTTTTTTTTAAATTAATTAACATTTATGTTTAAGATACTTCAAGAGTATTTTAAATATTTTTTATAAAAAAATAAAAAAATTATAAAAAATATAATTAGGCATGACCGCTAGACTCAAGTCTATTGGATCTGGCATGACCTTAAAATCCAAGTTTGTTGGGTTTAGCATGATTGCCAGATCTAATGCCAGCCAAACCCAAGAGATTTAAAACATTCTTTATATTCTTAATGTTTATTTGATATTTAAAAAAAATGATATTAACCCATTATGAAATGTGGGATAATATACTAATGTGTGTTTGTGTATATATTCTTCATCTTTCCTTTAAAATGCGCATTCATAGCCTTACTTGCTCTACTGTTATAATGTTGTTTGCATGTTTTGATGATGCTTCGTTTCCTCTTATACATATATGTAAACAATAGCCTACATTTCTCAGTGATATTTGTTTGATTCTAGGACCTTATTAATTTCAACGAAAAAAACGTCAGCTTCTCCAGTCTTGGTAAAGGAATATGCCATTGATTAAAAACGGAAAATGATGGAAAGCCCAGAATGTCTCGTTGAGGTTTTCTAATACTTATTTGGAAAGGTACGGATTCGTTTGTAACAACTCTTTTTTTTTTTACAATTTTCTCAAAAAAAAGAAAAAGAAAAAAGATTTTCTGAACAAATGATGTGGAAATTATTTTGTTTTTGTTTTAAATTTGTTCTTAAAGCCTGAATGAAATATGTATAATGAAAAGGCCTAGGTTAAGCCGACATGATTTCAGCTCTACCCAGTTTATGAATAGGCCTCCTCGTGCTCAATGGTAACTTCGATGACTAGATTGGGCATATACCAACGATCTTGTAACAGTGTCCTAATTCCTAAATCAACAGCTCACTAATTCTTCATACGTGACTCCTTTTTTCTTTCCTGAACAAGAATATCTTATTATGGTGATGCAACCATATTATTAAAAGTTTCACCCACATTTAACTAGTGTTTTGCCTATGTTTTATATATCAAAAAATATCTTGATATTCTTTGTTTTATGTTTTGAAGGCACTTTTGGATGAAAGATGCAAAAAGGAGTAAATTGGAGATAATTGGCAGATTTGACCTTCAGTCGATGTTTTGTGCAGAGCGTGAGCTCTGGAGGTTGAAATGAAGTGATTCTAGTGGCATTAAAAAGCTAACATCCATACCTTTCTGGACATTTAAGGCAAGAAAATAAAATAAGGAAGAGCATGGAAATCGTAGCCTTCAAAGTCAAATCTCGCAATCTGCCAGTGTTGACCTTCGGCTATTCCAACTTGAATATCTGGAGCTACAGAAGTCCAATTGATGCAAACTCAATTTTTTTGGATTCATGACTCATAGTTATATAAACGCTCCAAATTGCAGCCAAAAAAGATGTCATGCGAGAGAGATATGATTTTTCAAAGATGACATCTGAATTCTGCCAGCAAACAAGTTTCGTGAAGAAACGAGTCCAAATTACGTTCCGAAGCATCTAAACCGATATCTAAGTTTTTATTTCAGCAATTTAGCTCCTCTAAGTCAAAGCTTGAAGGTTTCATGCAAGGCTATTTCTCCTTTTTTAGGAAAATAGTTATTGAAGTACTTAACTGTAAACAGTCTACTTAATGAGGACTATTTTGTAAAATAGAGACCTAGGGTTTCCTAAAATATAAAAAGAATGAGAGAAGAGAAGGGGGGCAGCCAGCCAAGAGGAGAAAAACGCCCCCTTCCTCTAAGAAACCCTAAATTATGCATTCTTCCTTCTTTTTGATTAGTTGTTCAACAAACATGCAAGGCTAAA
>Ga0325410_1003849_pt1 | contig 16886 bp, 5 predicted proteins | sample PopdelMetagenome_16_FD_206182 | JGI IMG/M metagenome (GOLD analysis project Ga0325410, IMG submission 206182) | Populus deltoides microbial communities from Bellville, Georgia, United States - Xylem-PdIQD-R3 | ecosystem: Host-associated > Plants > Phyllosphere > Stem > Wood/Secondary xylem...
ACTGCCACAGTACACCTGGTACCTCAACCAGGTCCTAATAATAATAAAAAATAAAAAAATGCCACAAATTGCCATCGAAACCCGAAAGCGACCTCATTCACAAATGAGAAAAACATGGGAGATAAATGTACTGTTTGTTTTCACATTTTTAAAATATTTTTTTAAAAAATTAAATTTTATTTATTTTTTTATTACTTCAAATTAATATATTTTTTAATATTTTTAAATTATTTTGATGTACTAATATTAAAAATAATTTTTTAAAATAAAAATATATATATTATTTTGATACATTTCTAAATAAAAAATACCTTCAAACATATGAACCTTAACCTCTCATTCTCAGAATCAACAGCAAAGAACGAATAACAAATAATAGTGCACTTGAAAATACATGTAAAAAATTCTTATTTCAATAATCTCCTGTTAATTAGTAGCTAGCTGGTTTGGTAACCTTTCTTTAAAAATTAAAATAAAAATTGCGATTATTGCCGACGCCACCAGTTAAGGAATTCAATGATATTGTATTTTTGAAATATTGTTATTTAAATCATCATCAATAATGTCATTTTGTGGAGGGCAATAGAAAGTTAGAAACCTACTCTACAGGTCATAGTTTGAGGGAGAAGTCATGAGACATGCATACATTCTTCGACCTGGAAAATTGTTCTGACTCGTGCGGGTTGAAGATGACAAAACGTTTAAAGACTCGGTGCTGGAGAAGCCATATACCCCCATCAACTAAAATCAAGAAAAAAAATAAAAATATTGTGCAAGAAAAAAAATCCAGAAGGTTTAGACTTACTTCTTATATAATTATATTGAGTCATCGATGCTATAACAATCTAAATATATATCTTATACAAAAACAATAGTATATTCTGTAATTTTTTTTTTTTCCAAACTCTAGAAGTTCAGGAGGTGTGTTGCCTAGCACTCCAGACACTGGACGCATGCTTAACAAGGATGATGGGCATCCATCCTAGTATTTTACAGGCTCGAGCACGCGTTCAGTATACCATTTTGGGAATTAGACAGTACGTATAGATTTATTTTTCACCCATAGCAAGTTCAGGCAACTCGAGTAAACAAAGCATTACTTTATAAATTTTTTCAGGGCTTCATGCTGAGTCTCTAAAAAAATTTTCAACACCCTAACATGGATCCTTGATATTTGATAATGATTCGGTATGTATTATTTTCAGTGAAATAAAACTTAAAATATCATATTAGCTTACTAGAATTAAATGATTTTTAAACCCTTATTTTCATAAAATAATAAAACTTGTGGATTTTAAATATCACATGAATTCAGCAAGTTCAAAATTTATAATCTCCACTCTTCATTATATATATATTTTAAAATTTATCTTTTTAAAATATTATAGTATTATTTTTCACTACAAAAAGACTTATTGAAACATGTGAGAGACTTTTATTGACTGTAAAAAAAAACCTTTTACTTGTATTAGTTACTGGTTACTTCGACTTACGAGACATTAATCACTTTGATTTATCATGCACTAAATACCGATCACTTTAACTTTCAACATCAATTGTCCAATCAACTTGGTTAGAAAAAATAAATTAAATTACTAGGACTGATTATTGACCCATGAGCCAAATAATGTACATGGGTATTATCCTGTTCTAAATTCACGAGTTTGTGGTTTTTATTACATCACAAGAGCCAATGTGGATATGACATGCTTCGAACATGATGAACCCAGATTTAAATTATAAAGCAATCAAGTTCGTACAGTAATATTAATTAGCCAACCAGAGTTCATCGCTGATTGCGTGCTCTGCGGAGCATGAATTACAAGCAATGCGCCGGTTGATTAGAAGTGCGCATGCGTGTGGAAGAAATTGAGGACAATAAAATGTGAAAGAGATATGCTGCCGCAAGGTGCTGCAGGCAGGGACGGATTTGAGGAATTGGCGTCTAAATGGTAAAAATTTGAAACGGCAAAGCAGCGTATGCAGCAGCTGTTTCATTGCAAATGGTTGGGCAGTTTTTTATTTATTTATTTAATTGTAGCAATAGTAGGACCTGACTCTAGCAGCCCTGTCAAACCCTCTCCCTCCCCCCAAAAAATAAATAATAAATAAATAAATAAATAATAATAATCAGCTAGCGTAGCCTAAGCCCTCGAGTACTAGTATCATCTCCACAGGGTACTTTTCAGATTCTCCTTTATTGCATGAAAACTGACTTATGTGTGGCCGCTGATCATGTTTTTGTCTGCTTTAACTTGTGTCCTACGCTCTTGATGCCCATATCTTCTCTGACGGTCTCCCTTGTAAAATTTGTTACGGCATATATAATCCACTGGTTATTTGAACCGCGTGATATCATGAGTTGTAAATTTTTTATATCATAAAAACTTATTTTATTTTATATAAAAAATACAAAAAAAAAAGTTATGCAAATATTTAATCAAATAGATAATCATCTATATAGATAAACAAGAAAAATCTAAAAGATATACTAAAAATTTTAAGAGAATAATGTATCGACCTGGTTTTAATAAGTTAACAATAATTGTAAAATCACTAACAATAACTGAAAAATAAACTAGCACAACAAACTTGTAACTCGAGGAATAAAAAATGAGTCAACCCAGGTTAACCTAAAAAAAACAACCAAAAGACTGAAAACAATTAAAAGAATGATGATTAAAATTAAAATAAAAAAAAAATCTTGATTGAATGATAAAATTGAAAGAAAAATCAATTCAACAAAAGGCTAAAAAAATAATCAAAACAAGAATGATCAAATTAGAAAACATAATATATGACAAGTTAGGATTGAATGATGAAATTGAAAGCATGTAAAATTTCTACAAAAGGATCATAAACAAAAAATAAAAATCAAAAGAATAAAAATTGAAATTGAAATATCAATAACAAAGAGGGCAAAACTGTAATTTTAAATGAATGAAAGGGATAAGAAAATAAAAAAAGGTCAATTAATAACAAACCAGACAACTTTCATTGACACGTGCTGTACCACAAGCAAACTGATGCGATAATGCTTCAAACATTACGATAAAATAATGTCTTTGGATGCTGGGAGTAGTAGCACACTTCGCTAAAATGGCATGACCGCCTCCTATGTGTTGAGGAGTGCACCACACATTCCTGATTTTTTTAATATATATTTAGTCAAATGTCAAATTTATTTTAGTTTATCTTGATAATAATAATAATAAAAAATAAGTATTGTTAAAAAACAGGAAAAAAAACAATTGCCAAATTTTTTATTATGCTTTTTGATTTTTTATTACTGGTCAAATATCAAATCAGCCTTGATTAATATTATAATAACAAAAAAAAATATTGTGAAAATAACTCTTAAGACAAGTTTTAATTGTTTTTTCTTTCAATTGATATTTTAATTATTTTACTAAGCAATTAAAATGGAAAAGAACTTGTTGATTTGGTAATAACTAATGAATTATACGAAAAGATTTCAATATCTTGTAAGCTACTGTTACGTTTTCTTCAATGTAAAGATAAAAGAGCTTGGACTCGTTTGAACTGGAGCAACTGTTGCTAAAGACAACAGTGAAGGTGAAGGTGAAGGTGAAGGTGGAACCGTAGGTTAATTTATTTGATGTATTTGAGTTGCTAGATAAAATGATTTAAAGATAATTTAAAGAGAGAGAAAAGATATTTAGTCTGTGGTTGTTTCTAGTATATTATATATGAAAGTACCTTCATTTTTTAATTTGATTTGAAAAATTATATTGATTTAAAATGTAAAATATAATTTTTAAAAGAATGAAAGTAAAATGAAAAAAATTACTAAACTAACGAATGACTATAATAAGTACATAATTTAGAAATTCCTTTTCTAAATTTCTTGTAGATAAAATTTTATTTTATTTAAAATAAATTGTAACAAACTCATAAGATAACATGTAATTGAAAAAAAAAACATTTAGAGGCTTAAAGATTCAACAGAAACTTTATTTTGTATAGAAAATGCATTTAATTACTATTTAAAAATTAATAAATTAAAAAAGAATACTAAGAATAAAAATAAAAAATTGGCCAAACTGAATAGAGAAGTTAATATTATTCATTTACTGAAATGACAAATCTCATCCATTTTTTTTTTGTAATATTTATATGATTCTTTTAAGCTATAAAAATATATTTTTAATATATTTTCTTTTTAAAAATTACAGGTTTGTGATATTTCAGAAGGATTGTTGTAGTTTATTTTTTAAATTTAATTTAGTATGTTTCCATTGGAACAATTAGTGTGCTAAAATATTGATGAATTTGCAAACGTTCTGAATTAAAATTAATTACAAGGCATGTCCAAGAGGCTAGATAATTAATGTTATTTATTTGGGACTAAGAAGTTTGTTGTTGTGATTTTGGATTGGGGTAATGTGATTGTTAATATAATAGCTATTGAAAGTTTATATAATTGTTAAATTCATAATCGAGACATACAAACTGGTTTGTACACCCACATTGATAAAAAAAAATCAGGATTTACTGGGATCCGAATCAAGATTAATTAGAAGGTGCTTAATAGTGTGATTGAGGTTGCTTTTCAAATAATTTTTCGTACCGAAATACATATCAATGATAAATCATATTAAATTTTAATAAAAATAATAAAATAATAAATTTTTTAAAACTGATTTACACTCCGTTGCCAAACATATTCGTAGTAGTAGTTATATCACGTGTAGAAAATTTTAAAAGACTCCAGTTGAATTGTATCGAAATACCCTTTAGTATAAACCACGCATAAAAAACAAATTCTTACGTATACATACATGTATGTGGAGTATTACTTGAAATGTCCCTGTTGAAATACATTGTACGGATGCGATGTGCGTATCTTTATATTGAATTTTATAATTAAATCTGTCTTATTTTAAAAACTTAAAATTACGTGGTGTATATATACTTAAATCTAAATATTACTTTTATATCATTTATTTATTTCATATAAAATTGTTGACTAACACTCCATGTTATCTGCAACCTGTTTATTTTTTTGAAATGTATCTTAATTGCTCATGTTAAAAAGGCCTAAAATCTTATTGTGGATACTATATTCTTTAACTTTACATATTGCACTTATATTATTTATTTATTTTATTTGCAAATGGTAATTCTAACAATTTATAATTTAAATATCTTTGAAGTACCTTTCATTCATAATTATTTCCTGTTTTGTCTATTTATTTTTTCTATTTTAATGGTTAGAGGTTTTACTAAACCAGAAACTATCTTTTTTTTTCCTTCAAATAATCTTAAACATACATATTTGTATCAAGGGATTGTTTGATGCAGCGATTGAATTATAATTTTGTTATTTTTTGAATTATTTTATTTTAAATTTATTTCATGTATTTTAATCATTTTAATATGTTGATATATAAAATAAATTTAAAAAATAAAAAATATTATTTTAATATATTTTAAAGTAAAAAACACCTTGAAAAACAATTTTTACCAATATCTTAAACATTTAGAGGTATTCAAGAAAATAGATACCAGACTTTTAAAATTATTTTGAAAATGTGCAAATCACTCTTAATCCTTAACAAAAATGCTCAAGTTTTAAAGTAATTAAATAATCGTATTCGAAATGGTCTTGCAACCCTAATTCATATTTCTATTTTCGGCTCAAAACACATGTATATTTTATAAAAAGAAGTGCTTAAATATTTTTGAAAATCATCCTCTATCCTCACACAACCTTCTTGAACACACTGTGCCAAAGGATATATATATATATATATTTGTTTTAGAAATATCTTGGTTTTCATTTTAGGTACAGTTTGGAAAGGCAGCTTAAATAATATTTTATAAAAAATTATTTTTTTATTTTAATATATTAATATAAAAATAAAAATTTAAAAATAAAAATATTATTTTAATATATTTTTAAATTAAAAATATTTAAAAAATCAGAATAATAATCATAATCGGTAAACAAATTCAACATTTCAAAATAAAGAAAAACCTAACAATAACCCCCTTCTTAAACGTCACTTGCTGTTGACATTGCGAAGATAACAATCCCACTCAAATTCAATACTCTCACAACATTTCCTTTCGATCGAACGGCTCACATCTGTCACCCAAATTACAGTCATCGTCGTTTACTCCCCTACCAAATCTCAAAACAGTAATTATATATATTTTTTTAAACTTTGTTTCTTTTTCCCACTATCTCTCTTTCCTTCCTCGTTAGATCAGGTTAAAAAAAAATCTCACAAAGAAAAAAAAAATTGAAACAAATTTTTATTTTCACGGATAAAAATCAATCATGAGCACTGGAGATCTTCTTAATATTCACCCAATAGAGCTTAAATTCCCATGTAAGTTCCTTTCTTTCCTTTTCCTTTTCCTGTTTGGTTCCCGAGAAAATTAGGAAAACAAAAGAAATCTCTGAATTTCATGATTTTGTTTCAAAGTTACATAAGAATGATCCTTACTCCTAACTAGGAGCGAACTTGTTAGTCACACTGTGCTCTCGTAAATTTCTGTTTGGTTGCTGAGAAAATCATGGTAAAGGAAAATCAAAATCTGAAATTAGTTTTCGGTGCATTATTATAGATCTAAAACTTTAGTATAATTGTTGGGATTTATAGTCTTTTTTTTATTGATAAAGTTGAATTGAAGAAGCAGAGTTCATGTTCTATGCAATTAACTAACAAGTCAGACAAATATGTGGCTTTTAAGGTATTTCCCCCCAAATTTTCCCTTATTGATGTTATTAGTAAATAATAACTGTTATGTGAAAATGTAATCTTGATGGGTTTGTTGAGTTTTAGGTTAAAACAACCAATCCGAGGAAATACTGCGTTCGTCCCAACACCGGCATTGTTATGCCCGGATCCACTTGCAGCGTTACAGGTGAATACTCCGTAATCAATAGATGATAAAAATTTCTAAATCGCTTTTTGTTGGGATTTCTGAAATTCAAATCATTAGCTGGTAATGCATTTTGGCTGATAATACTGTACCCAATGATAGTGTCTTGGGTAAATTACGGTAGTTTTCCTTAAGTACATGGCTTTTTCCGATTTGTTTTAAGTGCGCATGTTAGGCATATTTTTTAGTATATTATGGTTTTAAGAGTTTTCAACTATTCTTGTATGGATTGTGCTAGTTACCATGCAAGCTCAAAAAGAGGCACCATCAGATATGCAATGCAAGGACAAGTTCCTACTTCAGAGTGTTGTTGCGCCTGATGGTACAACTACAAAAGGGATAACTTCTGAAATGGTGGGGTGGCTTCTTTGTTTCTTCTATCATTTATTTCTGTTTAAAGATCAGGGGTTATGTTTTCTTGATGTAGAATTAAGGATGGAGTATTTTGTTTTGCAGTTTAATAAGGAGGGTGATAAGGTTGTGGAGGAGTTCAAATTGAGGGTTGTATATATCCCTGCAAATCCTCCTTCTCCTGTCCCAGAAGAGTCCGATGAAGGATCTTCTCCCCCTAGGCCTTCTGTGCTTGAGAATGGTAACCAGGATAGTTCATTACTTGATGCTGTAAGTATTATCTTTTTTTTTTTCCAGTTTTGAGATCTTCTTTCCTCGTTTTGCTTTTAGTGTATGCAAATGTGCTTATTTGTTTTCAGGAAGCTATGATATCTTTAATTTGTTTGTGGTTGTTTTCTAGGTATCCAGAACTTTGGAGGAACCTAAAGAGAAATCTTTTGAGGTAAATTATCTTTTTACCATGTTTTTTCTTAAATTGAATGACTTTGATCAAAAAAATTTAATCTAATGGTCCTGGTTTACTTAATGACAAATATGTTTTTTTCATAGTAAGATTTGAATTTCATTGCATGAAATCTGAAATACACAAGTTCAAAGTGATTCTATAAACTATAGTCCTCACTGGTATAAGATGTTCAGCTCTTACATTGTTACTTCTTGCAAAAAACTAATGACTGCTTTAATTTTATACTCACCGTTCTCTTTTTATTTTGAAAATCCTCTTAAGAATATGCAAGTATGTTGTGAATGCTCTGCTGTATTGGATATTGAGGAATTTAGTGTGGCACTGCAATTTTGATAGAAGGATTATGCTGAGACTGTGAAGCTATGTGTCTTTTCATTCTTTTGTTTTCTGTTTTTGGCGGGAAAGGCATTTGCTTTGAGGGCTGTTGGCAGGGTACATGTGCGGCATTTGAAATATCTAGCCATATGCCTATAGGAACTGTATATTAATTGCTCGATTTCTGGACAAGTCATGTTAAAATTCCTGTGCGTAGAAAGCTGACCATGTTTGGGCAATCATGTCAGATAAAATTTTCATTGTACTCTCTTTTAGAGCTTACTTTTACGAGAGTTCATAGGTTCATAATTAAGAGGTTTGCATTGTAATACCATTGCTTTTCCGTATTAAGGTTGTCAAGGATTAATCACCATTAGAGCTTCCATAGATCAACATTTTCTTAAAGCTAAATGCTGCCACTTGAAAGTATTTTGCTTTATGCTACACCTTTGTTTTTGCAATTCTGGGTCACAATTTTCTGACCTATGTTTGAATTTCAGACATGGTCTCTGATTTCAAGGTTGACCGAGGAGAAAACTTCTGCCCTGCAGCAAAATCAGAAGCTTCAGCATGAACTGGTATGAGTTAAATATTAATGTCATTGTTTAGGCTAGATAATTGTTTGAGGGGAGTTTGGACAAGTTTGATGTTGTGCTTTTTTGGGATTGGGATTTCCATTAAAATGCACTACACGCTTTTGGTACTTGAAGTTGATGATGTGAAATTCTTATCTTGTGTCAATGAATGAGATGCCATATGGTATAGTAGGAAGGATAGTTTGTTGTTGTATATCTTCTTTTGCCTACATGAATTCCTTCTGGTCAAGTTTCTTGTCAGTGAAATGCCTCTAGTTATTCAATGATCTTTTTTACTGTTAGTGCTCACCTATCTTGCTGTTGTGTGCGATTTCCTGCAACAGGAACTGATGAGAAAACAAATTAGCAAAAAACATGCCGGGGGTTTCTCTTTATTGGTTGTATTTCTGGTTGGTTTGTTTGGCATCTTGGTTGGCTATATCTTCAAGTGAACACAAGGACATCCAAGTGACTGAGATTAGTTTGGGTTGCCAACAGAGTGTGCAGCCTTCCCAAAGGTTTTGAAACTTTGTAGTGACTTCCTCACGTAGTTTGTAAAATCATAGTCTGATGCATTGTTGGTACTCTTGATTATTGATTTGTCAAATGTTTGAGATAGAACTTAGTTGATTTAGGTGGTGGTTAGACTGTCTAATAGCCTGTTTAACTTATGATATCTTGTGAATGGGTTGATTTGTAGTCTAATTAGTGACTGCCCTTTCTCTTGCAATGAATGGATTGATTTTTCTTACCGAAGCTCAGCCCATCAACTACCGCTCACCAGTCTTCTTCCTGAACCCGAAAATGTACGTTCTTTCCTTTCCATCTCTGATTCTTCAATTTTTTTTATTGCGTGTATTTCTGTGGTTCTTACAACCTGCTCGATGCAATTTATTATTAATCCCATGGTAAGGGCTGTCGGTTTTCCTAAGTCACCGACACTAATTCGAGACATGAAATGTCCTGGTAAGGCGATATGAATTTATGGCATGGCTGCAGTATGGGGAAACAACAGATCGAGCTATATTGGAGGCCAGATATTGACTGATAAACTTTCAGCCTCTGCAATCTTGAGTTGTAGTACAAGAGTTGAAGCACATATTTTGCTTAAACGAATGAAAGGACCAATCTACTCTTCAATCAAAACCAAACATAAAAGCCAATTACTCGCATGAAACCGGGAAGGAAAGAGAAAAAAACTTACAGGCGTTTACATAGAAACAGAAGCTCCCCTTTTTGCAGACAATTCACCTAGATCGGCATATAATTAAGACTAGAGTTTCTCCAGATGGGATCGTAAGGTGGTAGCCGGACCTATGGTGATGGATCAATCTATCAGAAGAGTCTTGTCTTTCTTCTCGCTGGGTTTGCGCTAGGTTTCTTCAATGTGTTTGGCCATTGAAAGGCCAGATTCAGCAAGCTTTATTATTTGAGGCACGTTGTGGTTCTGGGTTATGTCGATCTGTGTGCCAAACATGAACGAGAGCGTGCTCCTCATTAGACCTATTTGAATCTCAAAAACTCTTCAATAACGGGGCCTGGGAAAGAGACAGGGAGGAAATGAAGAAAGAAATTCAGTCGCGAGAAGGCGTGCACGGGGTTCATATATAAAGCTGTGGTGTCGTCATTCTTAAGACTCAAGAGGGGTGTGCAATTCCCAAAAAACAGCGACTTCTCCTTCAAGGGTCAAACCCTTCTGGATAATGCTTGTTTGGCAATATATTAGCCGTTGTTTTTTAAACAGTTTTTCAGATTATTTTTTTATAGGGGCGCTGCATTTTTTTTTTTTTTTATAGAAGTGTAGACAGGGAGGACGGCATCCATTCTGCTGCCTAGTTCTTCAAGAAAAGCATTCCAAGGTTAAAAGTTAGTCATCCTGCAACTGTTATGCGAGAGAGAAATGTGAAAGCTGTTCTATTTGAAGTGGTCGCTTCGGGAGGAAAATACCAGCTAGTGGATGGGAAAAACGTAAACATGTAGAGTGGCAGTTTTAAAACGAATCTCTTTTCTTCTAAGAGAGATCTTTAAGAGTCATTAAAAATATATAAAAATAACATATATATATATATATAATTATTTTTAATATTTATATATTAAAACGATATAAAAACACTAAAAAATTATTTTAAAATAAAAAAAACAAAGACATAAACCGCAAACCGTTATTTATTTTCCTTAAACTGTCCTCGTAGACAAGCAATTACAAATATTTCTAAAATCTCCCATCTAGCTAAGCCTATCGCCAATTATTCCATCTACACTAAATAAAAACTCGATGATGATATTAGCGACTTGCGGATGAAAGACCCCTTTTATCTCAGGATTTAACAAGCATAAAGCTCTTCAACCATCAAATTTGGTTCAAGACCTTCTTAGGCAGTTCATCTATACACCTCTGAAGTCTCCTTGCAAAATCTAAGACTAACCCTGCCTAACAACTTGGATAAACAACAGACTCAATTCATTTTAATAAAGACAACAACGTATAATTGGGTTGCGTGCTCTTGTATATTTGCCATCATGTTAGCTGTTCTTCCTCGCCCCAGACCTCTTCAAATAATGGGGTTGGGGTGCCCTCTGGCTCTAGGTGAAAGGGTAGCAGTAGTAGTGCTTTCCCAGTTGGATTTGGACCACCTATTTTCTCCCAACATTGGACCACAAGATGCACAATTAACAATGCTCTGCTCGATTATCCCATGGCTATTTGAGTATCGATACATACAGTCCAAAGAGCCGACGTTGTTATTGTTGTTGTTGATGTTGTTTTCAAATCAAGGTGGCTTTTATCACAAGATTATGTGATTGGTGATGTTCAACTAAGTATTAATAATGAAGATGATGAAGAAGAAGAAGAAGAAAAGGACTTGAAATCATCATGCAATGGTCCCAATGATACAACACCCATGTGACTTCATAAAATAAATATACATAGCTCTTGTGCTAAATTACGTAGCTAGTGCACCCACCATCATGTAAAGTATCTATTAGAGAGAATTGAGGCCAACATCCGATTCTTGAGACCTTCCATGACACAAATCTATGAGCCTGAGACACTGATCTTAGCAACTAAATTTGTTTCGATCATCATATTACACCACTACATTTGCAAACTAATTTACACATGTTATCGTGAAGCAAAGGATGTTAGGCAGGGCAGTAAAGTGGGGGTTTCAAGCATGCAAAATAGCAACACCATCCAGATTCCGATAAACATTAACCACAGATTATAATAAGCAGGGCTGTTGGAACTTAAATTAAAAATCCAAGCTAGTTCAGTTGCAGAGCTATTTGAAGCAGATAAGTTCCAGCGATTAAGAATCATTGTTTCGATGCTTTCCTAAACTAAGTCACGAAAGAATATAATTACTGTGAACATCAGAAACAGGACTGGCTGCAGATCAGAGAATGCGTTTTTTAGGATTGCTAGTGTTAGTGAAGTTTGTGTAACAATCGAGGAAGTTAAAGACAGACAAGAAGAAAAGTTGATGAATTAAATTAGGAAAAAAGACTATCAAATCTGCCTAAGAGACTACTGGTTTGAAAAGGGGTGGTTATGTCTTCTCCATTTGGTTTTACCTTGTTCTCAAGTGTACAACAAAGAATTACTGGCTTAAACAAGAAAAGCACCACAGCCAGCTATAAGCAATAACTAAGTGACAGAAAATAAGAACTGTACACGCATCCAGTTACTAAAACATTCAGTTTCTTGATTGGAAATAGTAGGCCAGCAGCACATGGACACTTGGCGAAAGAGAACCAGTGACAGGAAAATCACACACATATATATTAGAAATTAAACCAGGGGTTACGAGCTCAGCACCTTGGAACCACTATCCAAAAAGCTAATTCCCATTCTTTAACACCTCCAAGCAGAAGCTGAAACGAGGTCCTTCTGTTGCCAGCAAAGAACAAGCGAAGATTGCCTCTTTTCAACATGGAAACCCCTAACTGGAGTACGTTGCACTAAATACTCAGCCTGTGACTCGGTAAAGTTGCTGAAAGTCAATGGAGTAAAACCAGACTGCAAAAACAGACTTCTCCAAGGAGGAGTCCTATCAGGGCAGCTATGCCGACCCAGTACTGTTTTTTCAATGCCTGGTTGGACCAAAAACCTCTCAATCTTTTGCACTGCATCTAAATTCACATTCACAGCATCCAGTGATTCAAGCAGGCTTGTATAAGATTGAATGGCGTGGTTTACATGGTGTGCAAATGGGAGGTCGCTTCGGTCACAGCCTCTGTCCAAAGAGACCACAACTTTGGGCAAGAGCTGTTTCACAAAGCGAAGCACCAAAGGAAGTGTTGATGGGTAATTTGAAAAGGAGCCAACTGGAAGATTGACAGCAATTACTTCCTTTTCTGTTAGGCGGAGAGGCATTGGCCAAGAACCAGAGCTCAAGGATTCAAGGCTTAAAATTTCAATCTCAAATGGCATGTTGATTTCACTTGCAAAGATTTTTAAATTTTCTTGAGTGAAACCAAGCTCAAGTTCATCATGTGAGGAAGGAGAAGCAAAAGCGGTGATTTTAAGAGAAGGGGCACCTCCATTCCTCAAAGCCAGCTCTTGCATAAGGGAAGCCCACTGCCCACCATACCCAATATCAAAATCAACAACGTGAATTCTCTCAAACCCCTCAAAAGCCTCAAGAAGGGCCTGGTTACAAGTAAAACTCGCAAACTGAAGGATCGGTGAGATCTCAGAGAAGGATTTATAAGCACCAATCTTGAAAATCAGGTTACAAGCAGTACCAATAGAGTTGTTATTGTTCATATTGAGAAGTACCTGCAAGGCCTCCTTGAAGTAAAAGGCAGTCCTTTGATAAGGCTTACCGATTGGAACAGAGAGCTGGTGATTGAGCCGCGCCAATATCCCTTGCGCAAGTACCGGATTCCCAGTTTCGATCAGCTCTGCTGCTTGACATATCGGGTTTATTATTGCCTGTTGAAGCTGCTGCTGGTTTGCCAATTCATCACTTGCAATTTTCTGCTTCGTAATCATTCCCTGCCTTTGCTGCTGCGTCATTTGAAACTGATGATTCTGCTGCTGCTGTCGGGGAAGAAACAATTCTGGAGGCCTCAAATCAAAGACTTTGGGCACATGATTGGCTCCAACAGGCCCAGTATTCAGCCTTTTCAATGGCGGTGGTGATAAGGAATGCAGGTTATTATGATGCTCTTCTAATTGTGCATATGACAATGGCGAAAGCATAGCTGGGTTTTGCACAAACTGATGTTGATTTTGGTTGATCATCGCCCCTGGATTCAAAATCTGAGGCTTCTCGTCTTGATCAAATGCTGCCTGCTGGTGGTGTTGCTGAAACAAACCTGGCAAAAGATTGATCCCTGAAGTAAACAAAACAGGATTTGGTGTTGGATTTTGGTTAAGTACACAACCAATATTAAAACTTATAGTAGCTTTGAGGTTAACGAGAGGGAAATCAGGAGAAGTACCATGGATTGAAGAAGGGTCAAAATTGTTGTGGTTGACAGCCAAGTTGGCACTTGCTGTACTCATATTGGGTACTTCAAAGCCAAAAACTTGATCTCCTACACCGAAACCTGTTGCATTAAGCTCCATATCTTGAGACCTACTTCCACTTTGTAACAGCTTGTAAAGTCCTAAAGATGGGTCCTCAATATCACCCATAATTAACCTTAATATGGACTGTTCTTGAATAGGAGACCCTGACAACACACTCTCCCAGTCCTCCATTCCAAGTTGCGGTCCGCATTTTTCATCTACACTAGGGCTGCTTCCACCAGCACCTGCCGCGCCGTTGGTGGTGTCGGTGGAGGCTCCTCCGCCACCACCTCCTCCGCCTTGAGAAGAAGACAGTGTTGAGGAGGATGTTGGCGGGCTTTGTCTGCTTATTGTGTCAAGCACAGATGTGGGCTCAGTACTGCCCACAAGAAAACCACAACTTTCTTTGCTGTTGTTGTTTTGCCACTTGTGGTGGTGTTGATGGAATGGATCTGGAGAGGAAGAAGAATAAGAAGAGAAACCCAACAGCCCCTTCGCTTGAAAGTCCTCAAAGGGTAAGGGCATGGCCTTCATTTAACAAAATCAACAACAAGAAACAAGAATTGAACAAACCCAGATATCTCCAGTTTATTTCAAGAAAATCAAGAAACCACCCCACCCCACCCCACCCCAACCAGTTACCACAGCCCCTCAAAGTTTAACACTCTGCAGACAAAAAAAAAAAAAAAAACTGAAAGGAAAATATTTATGGGTTAGTTTGAATATAACAAAGCAGGAGGTTGTACCTGCAACTAGAGACAAAAAACACTTTTAAAATCAAATTCAGATTTTTTTTTTCCAGAGAAGACAAGTTGTTTAATGCACAAAGAGAGAGCTCAGAAAGGAGAAAAAAAGAAGAACATAAACACCCCATTTGAGAACACACAGTACAGAGAGAACTTGTAATAAAGCTTTTCTTCTTCTTCTTGGAAACTCATCCAGTTAGCTAGCTAGCTCATTCTCGGTACCATCTTTTATCTCCTTGATTCTTATAAGCGGGTTAATTTTGTTGGATCTCTCTCGCTCTCTCTCTCAGGTTCTTCTCTTGCCTACTTGCTGTGGCTCTGCGGTAGTACCCTGTCTTCCTTATAATTTCTGCTGTGGATGCGTGCACCATGTAAAAGTGTGAAGTGCCACCCCCCCCCTCTTTTCTCTCGCTATAGTTTCTTTTATTATTATTATTTTTAATTGTAATTCTTTATGTGGCTTTTGTCTGTAGAAGTAGCTATCTCTCTTGTAGGGTTTCTTTTATGGGCTGTCATTCCACTCTCCCTTGATAAAAACAAAGTTATTGATTTGTTAGACACTATACTCCCATTTGCTAAATAAGAAGAACGTAGTTGATTCATATTTTTGTGAAGGAAATTAGGGTAGTTGATAGCGAGGGTGGATGTTTTTTTTTAAAAAAATTATGTTAAAATATATTAAAATGATATATTTTTTATATTTTTAAAATTATTTTTGAGATTAGTACTTTAAAACAATTCAAAATATATAAAAAAAATTAATTTTTATAAAAATAAAAATAAAAATTTTTCAAGAACACAGTGGAAGTGCAATGGAATTTAAACCTTGATAAATGCATAGTTGATTTTTAAAGAATCGGCTGATTTTTTTATTCATGAATTTCATATAAATAATAGAGAATTCACTATATATATACGAATCTTGTAAAGATTATTAATTAATATAAATGTATCGTTAGCTATAAATTAATTGTTCAATACCTTTTTCATTGTAAACATATCAATTGATTTATCTATCTATTTTTCTATCCATCTTATACTATATACTATAAAATGGTAACATGCTCTTCATCACCATAAATTAACTTTCTGCTTCTTTTTTAGTGTGGTTTAGATGTTTTGCTTTTTAATAGTAATTAATGCAAGGTTTTTATATAATAAAAATTGGTCTCTTGGTTTTAATTAAAAAAAAGTTGACAATAGAGAAATTAAAGATGAAATTTTTAAAAATAAAATGAAAATTTTATAATAGTTATTTTTATTTTTATTTTGATAATTAAATGAGTGATTTTATTATAACTTATACCCCGTATTTTTCATCAAACATAAAATAAGAAAAATGTCTCTCAGATCATTTCATTTCAAGGTGTTTTGTAAAAATATTAAATTATGTGATATAACTTGTAATATTGTTTAAAAATAAGAGTTTCAAGTGAATATGCATTGAGATATAAGATATCTTGTGTGTGTGTTCTTGAACTATTTTTTTTATTTATAATGATGTTATTTTTTATTTAAATTTAATTGATAAAAAAACTAGACAAATAGTTATTCAAATAATTGAATAGATACATATATGTTTGGATTGAATAAGTATATGATATAAAATAAATTTAGTGAAAGCAATGAAACAATTCAAATCATAAATAGGTTTCTAATAGTTGGGTGTTAATTGTATTGAAATTTGAGTTAAAATAATAATGAAACAATTTCATGGAAGCTAAGTAGTGTTAATTGCATTGAGATTAATTTGAGTGAATAATTTTGTATTGATATGGAACATAATACCATTTTCTTCACAAATTGGTGAAGTTAATTAAATTAATTAGCATGGGTGATCGTAATAAAAAATGTATTTACTAGCTAGTACAATAAATAAGTTACGTGCATCATAGTATTCAAAATATTGCTACAATCAAATATTAAAATAATTTACTATGTGTTATTGAATGTATTATCATTCAATAACACATGCATGCATATGATTGAAATTATTT
>Ga0325410_1003850_pt1 | contig 16883 bp, 10 predicted proteins | sample PopdelMetagenome_16_FD_206182 | JGI IMG/M metagenome (GOLD analysis project Ga0325410, IMG submission 206182) | Populus deltoides microbial communities from Bellville, Georgia, United States - Xylem-PdIQD-R3 | ecosystem: Host-associated > Plants > Phyllosphere > Stem > Wood/Secondary xylem...
CATGTAAAGTCATGAGTCAACCTTATTATGTCGTGCAGGAAATTAAGCATATCTAAAAATTACATTAATCAACGCCAAATGAGTTGAAAATTAGTTAATTGGAACCCACCACCATCCATTAAGCTTACGAACCAAGCAAATATCAGATTCGTGACATAAGAAAATACATTCCATGCCATATCTGAGAACGGAATTATAAATTATTGTTTGTTGAAGCACCGGGGAAGGAAATGTGGCTCGTATAAACCTTGCTTGAAAAACCTTTATATAAATTTAGGTCACCATCGGGAAATTTTCTTGAAACACCACTGAGACACCGGCACTTCTTTACCATGTGATTTGCCAAGGGGAAGTTAACAAGTCCGGAAAACCCTTCACTGGTTTCAACGGATATATCTTCAATGTCTGCGCATTTTTAGTTGGTTTCTTGTAAATTATTATTTTTTTATAACCATGGGTGTCCAGTCCAGCTTACACGATCTTTGAAAAATAAACTTATAACCTGACTAATTGGGGTATACCAAGTTGTTTCTTGTAATTTTTACGGCTCATGAATGAGATAACCAATCAATTCATGTCCTCGTGTGACATAAATGTGAGCAAACAGAGCAATGGCAGAATGTCCATGTTTACAGGCTACACGAAGATGATTAAATTTTCTCACAGCTCTCGGAAAATAATTTGCCTTGTCACTGAATTGTGTTCCAGTTGGGAAATCTAGATCAGAGTTAACCAAGTTACTTTTGGGCAAGAGTGAACCAAGCACAATTCAAATCATTACTCAAACACTTGTTTTTATTAAAAGACTAGCATGTCTATCACATAAGCATCCACTAGTTGAGCACCACATTTTGAGCCCTAAAGAAACTAGGTACAGAAGCTCCATGATTAACAGACTCGCATCACATATATATTTAGTTGACAGACCCACATTTCTTTCTAATTTGCCCATTGCTGCCTGTAAGTACCCCAAGGTTGCTCATCTTTACCATTGATGATGCGAAATCAGCTGAGAAAAGATATGAATTTGAGCTGTAGGCAGTAACCATTGCAGCAGTCTTGGAATCCCCCATGAGAGCTTGATCGGATTCAAGAAGGCCAGTTTTGTTCACGAGGTTCACATAATAAGCATTGTCAAATCGGTATGTGCTTGCAGAGTCAAGAGGAGCAAGTTCGCTGTTTGATGCATCCTTATTTGGACACGTGCCCTGTAAGTTTGCCACGGCCGAAGAATCAAGTGTGGGGTCAGGCTTGCCGGTGCCTTTGAAGTCGAAGAGCCTCCTCTTGAAGGAGAAGCACTGAGCAAAACCTATGGTGTGTGCCCCTGTAATAGACAAAAAACAAATTAATTGTTTGTGCCAAAATATTAGAAATTAGTTTAAAAAAGCCTTCTGCTCTGTTCCTTGGGTTTGTGTTGTCGCCAAAAATTTGGTCGTCAAAAACCTGAGCTTAGGCTCAATACATGTATAGATTGCAAGCATATATATGGCCACAATACGTGGCCATCTAAAAGGATAAGAGTCACAGATTTCGTGGCCGATTTAAGCTCTATGGTTTGAGCAAGAACACCACTCTATTGACTAGCTTAAAATAGAGAGAGAGAGAGAGATAACCAGAGAAAGCGAAGATGACAAGAACCTGAGAGGACTACAACATCCTTAATGTCAAGACCCTTCGATACGAACTTAGCAGTGATGTTTTCTAGTGGTTCAAATGGTGATGGCAATTGTTCATTAGCTGCCTTCTCACTTGCAGTCAATCCATCTAGCCCGCCCAATGAAAGAGGATAATAAGGCCCTCCTGACTGAAACAGGTGAATGAAGTAAACACAAATCAGAAATTTAGAGCAAATAGAAAATGCTCTGCAATGAATGAATATGGCCAATGTCAATACCAGAAGGACAGATTCTCTTGCTGCAAGAGCCAATATATCAACACATGAAACAGTTGATGGGCAAGCCTTTTCAACATCTGCTTTGATGCTTTCAATGACTTCATATCCTCTAGCTGAATTGCGGTTGGGAAGAGCATTCTTCTCTCCCCTGAAATCAATTGTGTCGTCCAGAAGTATGGAAGCATCGCAGCCCTGTGTTACATACGAAATACCATAACTTAAACTCAAAACAAAGAAGTTTACGTGTCGTGGGAGTGGAGTAACAGACTGAATTCTAAATTTTCCGCTACAGAAAAAAGGCATGCACCCACAGACAGGAAACTCAATAACACCAAGCTCATAGATCTTCTGGTTAGACAAATTAAACCTTGTTAAAACACTCCCATCCCATGTTTTGATTTTTTAATCGTTTTTTATTTGATTCGAGGAAACTAGCAGAGGATAACATCCGATAAAAGAACCCGACTAGTATACAGAGCACAGCCGACTGGTGGGCACCCAAATCTATTTAGTGGGCTCTCTTATTCAAGGTTGAACAAGGAATTTGAACCTTCTGGGCCCAAAGGACGAAAACATTGGATCTCTCCCATGTTGGTGAAAAACTGTCCTTTGCATGGGACCTAGCCTTTTCAACATCTGCTTTGGAAAAACAGACCACCTAGCAAGAGAGAAATGTGGTTGAGTAAAAGAGAAATAGCTTTACGTTTACAAAGCAGTCGTGGAAATGCAATCGAAGGAGGGATGCGGCTATTCTGGTGTCATTCTTGAAAGCAGCCCAGACACCATACTTGACAATCATTCCCAAACGAGGGCATGAGCTATCATAGTAATTATAGTTGTAATTGTAATCAATCTGACCATTAGAATTAGAAGGGAAAGAAGTGACTAAGTGAAGCAAAGACAGGTAAAGAAGAGCAAGAATGGTGGAGTATGAGAAGCGTGTGATAGCCATTAGCATGCGAGTGTGAAGAAGTTTGTGCGATGCTGATTGTGATGACCTATAATGGGGGGGACCTTGTGCTGATTTATATGGAAAACAGAGGAGAGTCGAAGAGAATTCATTGGGTGAGCTTGGAAAGTGGAAAAACCATCATGACTGTTTAGAGTGGGCAGTGCTGATGGTGGTGCAGGAAAAAAGTAATAATAAAAAACATAACAATGATATATTTTAAAAAAAATCATACTCTCATCGTAGAAGATGACGGCAATTAAAAAAAAAAAAACTGGCACCCACCATTCTTCACTATTGTTTTTTTTTTCCCATACTAGTTAAGCAAATATTGATTATTTAGATCACAAAAAAAGCAGGTAAATATTATATTAAAGAGAGAATATACTCTCCCTCCATTATTATCAGAGAGTATAATCATTCATCGAACATTACTTAAAAAACCTTCGACAACTGACGGAGGCCGCTTACCCTATGAACTTGGACAATTATATTTAAGCAATTTGTTAGGATCTGATTTGCCATGGGCACTGCACAAGCTGGACCACTACTTGACGGCTCAGAAACATCATATATCGCCGTACGCATGCTCATATAACTCCAGAGACTGACCTAATCATGCACTTGCATGCTGATATGTTTGCAGCTTCATAGAAGAAAAGAAACTGTTCTGTCATACATTCATTTGAGTTGTGTTCCAGATAATCAGCAAATACAGAACCCATTATCGACAAGAATGCTTGTTTTATCTTAGCTAAAAACCAGAGATGTTCTGCGTTATTAATTGAGAAGCCGTTGATTTTTCTTCATATCCTATGAAGTGTTCTTCTCTGGCGGAAAGGTGAGAATTAAAGAAAGAATTAAGCATCTCAAAGCATTCATCTATACACGTGCATCTTTAATTTGAAGAAAAAATATCTGATTAAATTGTGACTAGGATCTCATATAGAGAAAGGACGTGACAATGAGCTCAAGGCCAAGTCAACTTGTAAAGAGATAAGATACCAAAGAAACTACTATATTCTGTATATCACGTCAGTAATTTAGTGGAGAAAGTGCAAGTGACCACTTAGTAGAAGCAAGATTAAGATATGTACACCAGCACCTTCGAAAGTGTATGACATTGTTTATTACAGATAATATATATATCAGTTATGAAACCTGCACTGTTTTCAACCTAGTTTCATTGCATATTTCTTGACAATCTCCTTCATGACAAGACGATGTTATACAGGAACAAGAAAACGAATTCCATTGGATGAAGATGCACAGTGAGGTTTTATTCTAGGGAGCTAGTTTGTGTTAATTTGGAAAGATGCATTAGCGTCCGTGTTTATATGGGTTTGTGCACACAGAGACTTGTATATAACGATCGATGGATATTATTTTTCATTTTAAAGTTTAGATTAATAGGTTATAAGTTGATCTTATGTATAATTTTTTTCCCATTTCTTCTTTAATGCGGGATTTTAAACTATCACATATGTACTCGACAAATCTCCTCCCTCATATGTAAGTTTGATACATGTATTTAAACACAATCCCTCTCCCGTGGAAGTATTTGACGATTCGAGAGCGATACCCAAAGCTTTCCTTTACCTAACCATGGAGAAGCAAACACAACCATAGGAGCCTAACCATAATTGCCACTTGTTTCAAGCCGAACCATCGGCTCTATTATTACTTTGTTAGGAAGTTGGTTGTGCTCGAGAAGATGTATGGGTCTTTGTGCTTGCATGCACCGAGCAAGCCCGTTTAAGGACTTACATATAAACACCATTTCAAACTTAAAAATTATGAATGTCAGTATAGATGCACTCTTGACACTCGATTAGTTATATGTTATATTGATTTTGTTTATATAAATAGATTTAATTATTAATAAAATTTTATTTATTTTTAATATTCAATAAATATTGATTAATGAATCTAGAATAAAAATGAAGATAAGATTATTATAATTATAAGATTCATATTACATCAAAACATTGTTCCTAACTAATCATAAATGCTCTATTAAGAATATTGAACATTAATTAAAAATTTTAAAATTAATATATATTATGTGTTTTTTTTTATGAAAGGAAATAATTGTTCTCATAAGATGAGATATAAGGGGATATCTAAAACTAATATATAGGTGTTTGTCAGATGATATGTATACTGAACTGACCCACATGAGAATGTCATATAGAAAGATCACATGTGTCTATGAAAATGCTCATATGGCTATTGTGTAAGTGATCCTTATACTTGAGAACACTAAATTATCTTATATAAAAAATTTTATATTTCGATACTACTACTATATGTTGTCCTAATTAAGGGTAATAAACAAGAAGATATTGGGTATAACATGAACATTATGAAGGTATTTGAGTAATCAACAAAGGATTCATGACCCTGGATAATTAGGAAAAATGATTAATATGTTTTCAAATAGTATTGATTGTAAATCCTTGCGTAAGGTGGAATAAGATTTGAAAAGAGTTTGAAATCTTATTCAAGCAATTAATGACCATGGTGTTGAGAACAAACATAATTTGACAAAGTAGACACATTTTACACTATAATATCTAAATTAGAACATTATTGATGAAAAGATAATAATTACACTGGAAAATTGATTACTAATTAAGAGGTTAAGTCATATCACTACGTGGTGCAGCGACAAATAGTCACTGGGAAGAGCAGCGACATCAATCGCTGCATTGGTGGTGGGCAGTGTGCCCACTACTAACAACAACCAATGACAAAGAAGAGATAAGGTGCAAAATTACAATTTTATCCCTGGAGCCTTTATTAGGGTTTTTAGGTTATAACTACAATTATACCCCTAAACTTTATACCTAATTACTTTACAGTGTTGGTGTGTTAAATTTTAAATTTACCCCTATATCTTTAGGCTTATTATAATATGGTTTTAGAATGTAAATTATGACTTTACCATGCAACTTATATCTAAATACATCCAGGGTATTCTGGATAGAATTATGATTATGTCCCTGCATATATAAAATTTTGATTTTATATTAAAATTGAAATCTAAATTAAATTAATTATAAAATTAATTTTCCTAATAGGATTAGGATTGAATTAAAACTTTTAATTCAATTTTTTGAGTTTTGTAATATCCTAATAGGATTAGAATTTAAATAATATGTTTATATAAATAATATTTAGAAAAATATTTTTTTCTAAAATAAAGAGAGTTTTTAAGCTAAAAAAATTTATTTAATTGATTCTAAAATAGTTTTGGATATTAATAAGAATTTTAATATGATTAATTTTCTTATTAAATTTTGAAAATTGTTTTCAAAGAAATCTTGTGTTATGTAAAATTTATTATATTTGTGAAATTATCAAATTAGATTTGGTTTAATATTTATAAGTATTAGAAATATTTTTAAAAAATTACATATAAAACCAATAATTAGAATTGAAGCATGTAATGTGTTTATTTATGCATATTAGTGTGTTATTATGCATGATGGACATTAAAGACCAATGTGGTTGTGTTTTTTATGGTTGAGTATTTTCATATTAAATAGGATTTGTGTATCCTACCTTTTATTTATTTTTCTGTTGGGGTTGTAAATTTTTTTTTTCCATCTAATTCCTCTCGAATGTAACTTGAAATCTCTTATACAATTATATAAATGTTATGTAATTTAGAAATGTATTCAATCCAAGATGAAGAAAGAATGGTGAAAGGCTACAAACGTGGTACTCACAAATGACTTATGAAGATTTGCAACAACTATCTAGGTTTTTACCATTTAATCCTCGTCAATGACCTACGAGAATTAGTTTAGATACATCCATAATCATCTAATTAGAATAGCATGCTAGGGTGTATGTTCATATATAATTATTGTATATGATATAGCATTAATGTCATGGAATGAGACCTAATTAAAATAATAAATTTCTCATTAATATATTAAGTACATGTTGAGAACATGATTTATTGCCTTTTGATTTTATATGCATAAAACCAAAGTTCTATTTATAGGGGATTTTTGGGCTACTCAAGGTTACTATTAATTGAATATATTTAATGCTATAAAACGGGGTCCTACTTATGTCACAGTTTTTTTATCCGAATTTCGAGTCCATTATCGGAAATTTAGGAGCGGTGTCGTAAAGATACCCCACCTACGCTAAGCTCAGAACATAAATATCATAAAATAAATTATATAAGGATTTTTGCAATGTTTCTATATCTTTCAAAATATTATATTCTTCAAAATCAATAAAATCAACAACATTTTAAAATTTCCCATCATCATATAAAGCTAAACAAATAATCCAATATACTTATTATATTTGTTAAAATCCAAACTTAATTAAAATAATGTAATAATGGAACATTTAAGACATCTAATAAAAAAACTAAAAGGAAAGCCTCACAGAACAAGCAAGATATATAGACCAAATTTGAAAAAGCAAGAATACTCAACAAAGTCTACCTGCTAACAGAAACTAAGAACCTAAAATAATATTAAAAATAAGGGATGAATTCAACCAACTTTGTGAGGGAATAACATTTAACATGCATCTTAAATATTAATAGTTTGCAAGTTGATATATCTTGATATAAATATACATACTAAGCATAAAGTAGTGGACTACATGTCAGAGATCAGATGACACCTGAAGGTGATCATGGTGGAAGGATCAATCACCACAAGTCGGTGCCTCACTCACCAGCCAGGTTTATAGAATATTATGTGCACATAGACTAACTACTCTTTGTTAGCATGTAGTTACTGATAAGTATATCGATATCAAGACATAATAGATACTCATATAATTACCAAAGCAATGTATATCATATTTAATATAATTTAGTTAAATAAAATACGAGTTCAAATTCAAGAATGGATGAGGACTCAGAAAATAAAGCAATATATATAAATATTCAAGAAATTAACTAATTATACCCATCATATAATCAACATATATATTTATTTATTTTACATGCATATTAAAGATTATCCCACTCATCGGAAAACGAAAGCAAAAAACAAACATATGCACAACCAAAGACTATTAAAGATCATTAGGAGGAATGCCAGCATAACCTATAAAGGATACGAAAAACACTAAAAAATAACTCGAAGCAAAGAAACATAAAAGATTAAAAACTCTAATCTTAGAGATCAAAATGTAAATATAAAGCTGAACTGATTCAATCAATTGATCTCGAACATAACCCAAATGAAAAAAACCCAACAGACTTGATAAATCTCTATTGTTGGGTTACTTAGTTGACCAAAATTACCAACTAGTCGATCGTTATCAAAGGCCAATCGGTAAAAATAAACAAATCGATCTATCGATTTAGAAAAAGTGGTTGACCAATTGATCGAAATTCTCAGAATCATGATTTGTCAATATTTAAATCTACAGATTACACAAAAAAATAACATGTTCTTCAACAACCCATGATTCCTATCATAACCCATTTTTGAGATATTCTCTAAACTTTACCCTTTTCCTTTTAAAATAAAAAATAATAATAGTAATAGGACTAACGATGTGGCACAAGCTGGCTGAAGAAGATTCTAGGTACATACATAAATATCAGGCTGAAAATTTTAGATAAATTTGGAGCATAATTGTACCCCATTGTACCTAAAACTGGAGAGACAATACAAATTCAAGGTCAAATTAAATGATTATTCGATGAATCTACATAAAAATTAAGTCCAGGATATAATTAGATTTTTAATAGGCCAATTCGATTTAATCATGTGCCAAATTAAAAGTTTAATTATGTTTAAGAATTGATTTGGATCAAATTAAAAGATTTAATTCAGTGCAACAACTTAATTATACTTTAAATAAGTCAATTTAAATTTTAACAGAGACTTAATTGGTAAACAAATTAAGTTTGGGAGCTTAAATTGGGCTTAATTGAGAAGATTGACATTTTAGAGGACCAAATTTAATTTTTATAAAGTCAATTGGTTCAAATTAGGGGTAAACTTAAGGGAAAATTAGAAGTTTAAGGTCAATTGAGGGTTAAATTAAAGAAATTCACAATTCAAAACCTTTCTTGAAAGGTACAGAACTTTGAGAACTAAATTGATCGAAATCAGAGGTGAAATTAAAGAGATTTTAAGTTTAATGCTCAATGAAGAGTCACTTTGCATAAATCCAAACCAAGCATCAAAAGAATAAAAAAGCGCTGAAACTCAATGCAAAATTGTATAAAATTAAAAGTTCTAGGCTAATCAGGAGTGTGATTATAGGAATCAAAAGTCGAATGACTAAATTAAATTTTGGCCAAATCCCTAAATTAAAACCCTAAAATCCCAAATGACACATTTTTATTTAAATAAATGACATATTTTGTCCAGAACGACACTGTTTTTTTTTTTTACCTAAAGAGTAACAAAAAAAAAAGAACCAGGTGACATGTCATCTGATTACTATTCATCATCTTCTCTTCTTTTTTTTTTGCTAGAAAAGCTGCTAGGATGACTACTTTTCAGGGGCATTTAATGCTTCATCTTTTCACCAAACTTGACAAAACATGCACCACCATGATGGCCTAACATTTGACCATACCCCGATATGGTTCTTTTTGGCTGATTGACACTATATCGACAATGATGTTGGCCTAAATAGTCCAACTCAAACAACTTTTAACTGTCGAATTTGACAGTTCATAATGACCACTTTAAGCTAACGGTTAAGATCCTTCCGGGTTGAATCAAAGGCTAAGATTTGTCTCCAATAAAAATAAAATGTCCCTTTTTCACTCTCTATAAATAGGGGTGGATTCCATGTATTGAGGGGGGAGAAGTTAAAGGCCAAAGTTTGAAAAACATCAGCTCTTTCTTAGTTTTTTCGTGTTATCTATGCAAGTCTCTTCCTCCTCTCTCACCGCTTCATAAACTGCCGCCACTTTAGCACCACCATGAACAACAACAACCCAACCCCCTCTATCAACTCATCTTCTCACCGACAACAAGAGCAACCACTGTAAGATTCTCCCTCTCCCTCATAAGTTTGTTCTTCCAGCAATAAAAACCAGCCCCTTTACCGGCAGCAACTTTAACCCCACTGTGAGCCGCCAACACTTCTACCGTCCTCATGCTAGACCAGTGATGACAACTGCAACCCCTGTATCAAGTGAGTTTTTTTTCTTCCTTCCCTCACTTTCCCCAACGACCTGTAACCTCTCAAGTTGCATATAGAATGTAAACATTGATTCACGTTCTGCAAAACAATTAACTTATAATTTGAGCTGGTCTCACTTCATCCCAGCTCATACGACTGGGCTGCATCCAATCCACTTTAAAAAAAAAAAGAAAAAAAGAAAGATGTTAGGTTGATAGTTAGCCTTGTCGCACCCGACATCGCGGCAGCCCTAAAAAATATTTATATGGAAAGAACAGATTTCTGGCATTTTGTTCTTTTAGGGGAAAAGGTCTTATTTAAGGAGTCTCACCTAGTATTATGGTCACTAGGAACCCTAACTGGTCAATAGAGATTCTATGGTACGGGACTGGTTACGTAAAAGGGAAGATATTACACCCCTTAAACGTTCTGCCTGAGGCAGACTGCATTGCTGATTTTTATCTTAAATTGCTAAATATTTATTTGTTTATGCTCTGATGGTTTGCTTATGATATTCCTGACTCTGGCGCCAGTGAATATTCAACTACGGATACTTCCAACTCTGCGTTGGTAAATATTACGTAGCTATAAAATAAATTCAGATCAATATTTTTATTTCTGACTCTAGCGTCAGTGAATAAATAAATAAAAATAAATTTATTTTTACGCATGCACATATTTTTTATTTTTCTAGCTAAATAAAATAAAATACAACGAATAAAAATAATATAAATTTAAACTGATATTTTTATTCCTGACTCTGGTGTCAGTGAATAAACCAATAAATGTATATTATTTTTATTAATGCATACACATTTTTTATTTATTTTTATTTTTTCTACCTTTTATTTTTCTATTTTTTAATTCTTTGGGCTGGGCCCACTCAGCCCTCATGGGCTGGGCTAGACCCAGCCAGCCCGGCCCGGCCACTGGCCCAAGCCAGTGACCCGGCTGGGCCAAGGACACATGCTCAGCACGGTGGGCACAATTAAAATTGCAAGTGCACAGTGCCTGTGTAATTAAAGATGGAAAGAGAAGGAAAGATGCAAACTTACCTGGTGCAGCTGCGGGGTGAAGACGAAGACGATGGTGACGACCGGTTAGGTCTGGCCGGCAGACACTACTTCCTCTCCTCTGCTCCTTCTTCTATGTTCTTTTGTTTTTGCTTTCTTTCTGTGTTGGATCCCTCTGCTCTGTCTCTATTCTGTGTTATGCTTGAATTTTGGGACTAAACCAAAGCTGGGTTTAGTCCTCTGTTTTCTTCCTTTGGTTTCGTTTTCTGCCCCCTGTGTCTGCTTCGTTTCCTCTGCTGTGTCTCTGTATTACGCCCTCGTCCTTTTCTCTAGCTTTTTCTTCCTCTGGTGCGTTTGTGTGTTGAGCCTGTGCTATGAGGAAAGGGGAAATTGGAATCCCCTAAGCTGGAGTTCTGAAGGAAGGCCAGCAATCTCTTTGGCCTGTTTAAGCCTTTTTTCTTTTTCTAATCCTCCCTTGGTTTTTCACCAGTTTTTCCTCCGGTTCCCCCCCTTTCAGTCCCCTCGGTTCTGCCCTTTTCTCCCAGTTTTCCCAGGATTTTTTTCAGTCTCTCCGCCTGGCTTTTTCGTGTCCCCCCTATTTCTTTTTTTCCTTGTTCGTGGCTCTTTTTTTTTTGTCTCCTCCCCTGCGTTCTTTGTTTTCTCTGGCTTTATAGCCACAAAATTTCACCGTTACCAGGTAATCAATCGACTGTTATTGCAAGAGTAATGGTAGTAGTGGGCAGCTGAGGCGTTGAAGAAGATGAACAGTGTTGAGAAACGGCACCGTGTTTTGGTGTTTTGTGTTTTGATCCTTGACATTTTGAATATGTGCAGTCCAGTCCTTGGGTAAATTGTAATTGAACCCTTGCATCTAAGCGTCATTTACACATTGGTCCTTGGGTTTTAATTTCTTTCAAATTTGACAAGAATCAGCCCTATACTTTGATAATTTTTCAATTAAATCCCTGATTTCATTAATTAAATTAAATCCAAGTCCAATTAAGTCTCAAAATTTATCAATTCTCCAATTAAACCCTTAATTGGATTAATTAAATTAATTCCAAGTTTAATTAAGTCTCAAAACTTATCAATTCTCCAATTAAATCTTAATTGGATTAATTAAATTAATTCCAAGCTCAATTAAGTCTGAAAACTTATCAATTCTCCAATTAAACCCTTGATTGGATTAATTAGATTAATTCCAAAGTTTAATTAAACCCCAAAACTTCCAACCATGTTGCTGAGATGCAGGCTTAACTTCCAATTAAGCCTTTAACCTTGATTTTAATTCATTTTTTATTTATTTTATTTTTACTTGTTTTTCATCACTTGTTTTTCAGTAAATAAAATAATTAAAATAAAATGGTCAAAAATTGGGTTATGACAAGCCCCACCCAAACGGGTCAAGCTAGACTCGTTCTAACCCAACCTAGATGGCTGAGCCAGGTTCGGCCCAACATATATTTAGTAAAACAACAACAACAATAATATTATTAAAATATTAAAAAAAGAATTTCAAGTTTTCCAAATGGCATTTTAAAAATATTCATATGTTTTTCCAATAATTTTGCATAATATCAGGTTGTAGAACACTCTAAGATACGGACCGGATATTAAAAAAATACTCGGTTTCCTCTAAAACTTCAAAAAAATAAAAAAATTTAAAGAATAAATATTCATTTCAAATAAAACAAAAAAAATATTTTGTTTCTGTGCATACGACCAAATCCTAAAGGTTTTTCATGCATATTTTCTAAGAAAAAATTACATTGTTATCATTTAAAAAAATGCAAAAATAGATTTCGTAACCAATTTATGATTATCTGTTAGGGTTTGGTCAAAATACAAAAAAATACCATAATTATTTTGTTATTTGGAATGCTAGGACTTAGTTATATCCAAAAAATAAATAAGCTTGACCCTTATAATGATTAGGATTTAACCTAATAAAGTAGAGATTTTCTCACGAAATGAGATTTACCTTGAACATTAGATAAGACCAATGGACATAAGCACAACTTAGAATAACAATCAAACAACAATGCAGGTTACATTAGGTAGGGTGCACTGAGGGTGATGTGTCTTTTCCTTGCACAACTAGTCCCTTACCTGGACTTTCAAAGACCATTAGGTTTCCTAGTAACCATAATACTAGGTGGCGACTCCTAAACCTCATAATCATAATCTTATAATTAAATCTAAAACCCTATTTTTACACACTTCTCAGGAGACAAACTCGTTGTTCGAGACGTTGTACACATCGCAGCAATTCTAATTATCTAATCAATTTGTTTTAGGCCAACTAACACCCTAATGCTTCAATTAAATCTCTTAAGTCATTCAATCATCAAATCATAATAAAAATCCTAACTCTTTTTAAAACCTTCCGCAATCAATCCCCAATCAAGAATAACAATAAGGAATGAGATACTTATTTGTTTTTCAACCTTTATGCAAACCAAAACTTTAAGTTCAAAACTGATTTTTTGGTGTATATAGGAGTAAGTCACGATAAAAAAAAAGAAAAAAAAAGAGGAGAAAAGCAAATTCTCTATAATAGTGGCCAAGCACAAATTACCTCCTCGTAAGGGATTTCATCTTATCCCAAGTATCAACTTGCCTATCATAATTCCTCTTGTAGTTTGTCACTAACTGATCTCATCATACAATGACATAATTAGTAAAAAAAATTACAAAAAGCTTGACTTTCTTGGGCTCTGAATAATTATGACACTAAAAAATCCACTTCACCTTCTTCTTTCATTCTAAATAAACTTCTAGAGCATTCTTCCCCTTTCTTGGGCTCTGAATAATTATGACACTAAAAAATCCACTCCACCTTCTTCTTTCATTCTAAATAAACTTCTAGAGCATTCTTCCCCTGAAAAGCTGATATTTTTAGCTTAATTGTACCTAAATCTCCACCTAACTCAGCATTATAGTCCTGGTACCAATAATTACCCCTCTAACCAAAATTATCACCATATCTTTCCTTATAAACTGACAATTTCGTTGTTATCCAAACGTTCCCCATATCTCACAAACACATTTTTAAAATTAACATCACTCATGTCTGCATTATCAGTTACAAACTCATTCATATTAGTGTTAACTCGTATAACAACTCTCTTAACATTAGATTCTCTTTGTTCAGGCCTAATTTGAACCCTACCATGATGATTAACACATTTTCTCTCTAACCTATTCATCCTATCTCTAAATTCATTGGCCATTTAATCTATTTATTGATTCATAATGCATAATTGAGTTACAATTTCATTGTCTCCTCTCTGTGGTGCCATGTTGTTGTTTACCTCTGATATTTTTTAATCTGAAAATTTGTTAGATGAAAATAAATATATATTCCTTGGCCACTCCCTCACGTGTTTACACTCTTGTATTTCACTCAAATATTTTTGCTATAACTTTTTCCTCTCATCTCACCTTCCTTCGACTCTTGCGGAATTGAAATCAACACCAAATATAATAGCCTTAACAGCATATCCAAATATGTGTATATGACTAAATAAGCAATAAAAATATGAAAACAAGCATAGATGAATCTATGATTATAATTTCACGAGTAACAAGCAAATTTGTACAAAAAATGGATGTTTTTTAAGACGCGAAAGAAAAAAAATGAAAAGTTTATATAAAAATATTTTTAAATGACACCTATATATATCAATTATGATGTTATTATACTATCATAATTGGAAAAAAAAACTAGCAGCAAATTAAAAAAGTTTGAATTACTAATGTGAATTGGACTCGTTATAACAAATTTCAATCCCAAGTTTAGTTCTTATAGAAAATGAACTCCAAATTACCTAAAATTTTATATGGGATGCTATTAGAACCTTAAAACCTAGTATATATAATTTGAGAATTTTAGGAGTTTCTTTTATCCAAAATTCCCTTCTGATGCAAATCTAACCTATTATGACAAGTTTTAATCCTGACATTGGTTACTATAGCAAATGATCTCCAAATGAGCTCAAATTTTATATGAGGGTGATATTAAGACTCCTAGAACTAATATATAAAATTTTAGAGTTTTGTTTTAATTTATTTGGTCCAAATTCTCCCTTATATGTGTGCCGTAGCAAATTCAACAAAAATGACTTTTGAATGTTTTTTTCTTTATTTCTTTTTTTACTCTTTATGCTACTAATATATTATGTGACAGTAACAAACTAAAATAACACCCTTTTTTAAGAAATCTTAGATGCAAACTACTAAGCTCTAGACACAAAATAATTGAAAATTGAATCAAAGATAACTAAAGCTAAGGAAGCTGAAATTAACAAGAAGAAAGTAAAGGATATAACGTAATTTTTGGAGCCTAGATCTAATTAGACCTCTTGATCACATGGTTAAGCAATCCTAAATGAAGTAGATAACAACTTTGAAAGCTAAAAATCAGGTTTGATAAAACCTTGACTGAAAAGAGACTGTATTTAAGAATCAAAGGTATTGGAAAAAAAACTTGGATCCAAAGATAATCTCATATCTAAGAACCCTAAATATGCGAATGACACCAGGAAGTTAGTTAATTTTCAATAAGTTAGTGTACGAACTTTGTCCATGCAAAGAAATGTTGTTTTGCCACAAACAAACAAGAGAAAAACTCACATTTATTCTCTAACTTGTTGTTGTAATTTGCAGCTAAAAAAACATAATATAGTCTCCTCTAACTAACCCTAATGGATCTCTTTTGAGTTACAGGTTAATGAGTTTAAACTAGTAATCAACTAACATAAATTCAATAATGAAATAAACCCTTAAATAATGTCTAATAGACCAAAACAAATCTAAATTAAAAATAATTATTCAAAATTAAATAAATAGAATATAATAGAATAATAAAAAAAAAGTCTTTATGTTGAAATTCCTCCATGAAGCTCGAATCTCTGATTTCACACATTCTTGGCATATTTTTAGTCCTGACTTCAAATACATCATTCTCTTTTGTCTGGATAAATTACTAGGCCTACCATATATAGTTGAAAATCTTGAGATGTTTAGTTTCCATCACAACCTGAATGGCAACAAAATTTCACATGTAGCTCCAGATATGTTCTAGACAGTATACAAATGTCTAGTTTGGTAGATTTGATAAGATTTATCTAATAACTTTGATCTTATGAAATAATATATTCTTAAACTGTATTTGACCTGAAAATTTATCAAATTATAGTTTCATGTGTCTAATATCTCTCTATAAACTTTTAACTCGTTCTGATATATGATTTGAGAAATATGTTTGATATTGTAAAATTGATTAATAGATATTTTAAGGTTAAATTCAAATCTAAATGGATTGATATCATTTATTATAAAAACAATTGGATAACTAAAAACAAGTAATTTACTTATAAGTATAATCATGACATGTTCTCTTGTATAGATTAAAGCTCTATAATAATAATAATAAAAGAGTTCTCTTTTAGCAATTTCTTTGTACGGATATGGAGTAAAATGACTGATATAACTCTGAAAATATGAACTGACTTCACATGGAACAGGAAAAGGCATAAAAAATAGAAAGAAAAAAATCAAAACTATAATCAAAATTCTCAATTAGGTTCTGAAAGAATTTTTATCTCAATTGATTTCCCATCCCCAAAGTTTCCTTAAATTCTTAGTTTAGTTCTCTATCAAGGTCTATGAACATTGTAATTTTTATGCATAAATGTATACTTCTGATGGAATGCATAAACGAATATAAATGGTGGACTTGAGAATGTTTTTAAACCTCTGGAGCCCCAATTGAAAATCAAAACAGGTTTAGGGAGTCAATCGAGAATTCTGTGCGGTTAGAGACTTGTTTGAGAAATGGAAACTAAAATTAAAAACAATGGCACATACAGGTTTCTACGTAGTTAGAGAG
>Ga0325410_1003854_pt1 | contig 16875 bp, 12 predicted proteins | sample PopdelMetagenome_16_FD_206182 | JGI IMG/M metagenome (GOLD analysis project Ga0325410, IMG submission 206182) | Populus deltoides microbial communities from Bellville, Georgia, United States - Xylem-PdIQD-R3 | ecosystem: Host-associated > Plants > Phyllosphere > Stem > Wood/Secondary xylem...
GCGGGCTTTGGTTTTTGGCTAATGGGGAAGATTTGGACGTGATGTGTTTGTCGTGTTCGCTTCAAGGGAAACTAACTAATATTGAGTGAAAATTTTCTTGCTGTTTTACCCTTTTCCATATGGGAAACGAGTGTTGATTTGGTGGATTGGTTGTGATATCATAATTTTGAGCTGTTTTTTCCGTATTCAGTGTAGAATTCCCGGGGGTTGTGGACTGATTTAGTGATGTGATAATTGGTAGATGTTATCTTGTAAAAAAAAATTATTTGTTAAAATATTAAAATAATATATTTTTTAAATTTTATTATTGATTTAAGTAATCAATACAATCTAAAAGTAATTTTAAAAAATAATTTAAAATAAAAAAAATTAAATTTTAATAAAAAAAATATGTCAAACATCAATACCAAACGTGTAGCATTTCACTAGACAAATTATAGTTATGGAACTTATCCAATCCATCTTGGGTTTGAATCACTAGGTTATTGGACAACTCGTGAGTCAATCCTTGGTTATTTTTTTCTTTTACTAGGTTTGGATTATTTTAATTAAATTAAATAGAAAGTGGATTAACTCTCTAAATTAATTGGATTACACCAAGCACATGTTTTTTTTGGTATAAATTACAACTTGGCTCATTCCGAGTTAAGAGTCTCCTAGTTAAATAACCATGGACAATTTTTTTTTTTATTTGAGGAAACTTCACCCTCCCGAAAAGCGCACTTTGTGGGCCCAGGTAAGGGAGTAAAACTCCGGCTGTCCCAGGCTCTTACAAGAGATGCACGCCCTGACTCGAACTCGAGACCTGCTGTGCAGATCTCAAACCCTTTGCCATCACGCTATGCCCCTTGGGGACTTTTTTGGATTCAAGAAAACCTCACCCTCCCGGAAAAGCGCACTTTGTGGACCTAGGTGAGGGAGTAAAACCCCGGCTGTCCCAGGCTCTTACAAGAGGTGCCCTGACTCGAACTCGAGACCTGCTGTGTAGATCTCAAACCCTTTGCCATCACGCTACGCCCTTTGGGAATGTTATTACGATGTTTGAAATTGCTATAAGTGTGCTTTTTAAGATAAGTTTTTACTTGAAAATATATTAAAATAATTATTTAAAATTTTATTTTTATTTTTAATATTCGCACATTAAAATCATAAAAAAACACTAAAAAACATTAATTTAATGTTTTTATACCAAAAATACTTTAAAAAAAAAACACCAAACAATAAAAGCAAAAGCACTCTCAAACACCCCTCACCCTCCTAACCTTGTGGTGTAAAGGAATTTTGGACATGTTTTGGGTTTTTCATACAATAGAGTATTTGGAGGGTAAGGTAGGCTTGTTTGATAGTGTGGTAGAAATTGTTTATTAAAATGTTTTTTTATTTAGAAATACATTAAAATAATTTTTTTTATTTTTTTAAATTTAATTTTAATATTAGCGCATCGAAACAATCCAAAAAAATAAAAATATAATTTAAATCTAAAATAAATAAATAAAATCGAGGGAGCATGATTATAGTAGGGCCGTTTGTGGCTAGAATAGACTTTTAAGTATGTCAAATTTCGAATAGACCTAGAAAGTTGAGAAAATTCCTTGAACAAATAAGATTGAAAGTTGAAGCCCATCAAGAGAACGAGGAACATGTTTTGTTTTTGTATTTCAAAAGTACGTTGAAAAAAATTGAATTTTTTTTGTTTTTAATTATTTTTTTATGTTTTCATGTCGTTTTAATGTGTTAGTATGAAAATGATTTTTTAAAAAATAAAAAATATATATTTTGATGCATTTCGAAACAAAAAAATATTTTGAAAAACAAACACTACTAAAATACTAAATGGGCTTTAAATTTAATTCATTGTACATTTGACAAACACATCACAACTCATATTTCAATACACATTCTATTTAATACTAAATAAGTAGTGATTACTTTTTTTACTTATATTTAACTACAGGTAGAATAATATCTTTTAGAGATTTGTGGATAATGGTTGGTAAGGGGGAGGTCCATTCAAGATATTGATTATTGAATGATGATTTTTGTTTTTAATGTAAGAGATGATGGTATTGTTGGAATATAGATGTTTGAATAAAATAATAAAAACATTTAATTTAATTTGAATTTAATAATGTAATGACCATCAATGTTTTTATTTTGGTAATTCATTGGATAAATTATTTTGTCAAAAAACATAAATATGTAAGCTTTTCTAATGTGTTTTTTTTTACAAAAAACCTCAATCATAAATTAAAAAATTTATAAATGCATTTAATTAAATAAATTAAGAACCATTCGTGCAAATAAATGCAAAAAAAAGTGTTAACACAAAAAAATGAATGTGTAAGTATTATTAACGTGTTCTTGACATCAAGTAAAAAATATAATCGTAAATCAAAAAGATCGATACTTATATATATAGTAAAATAAATTGAAGATTATATGCGTTAATAAAAAATATAAGATATGGAGTTAATTTTTAACATAATAGATAAATGGGATAGTTTTATAATTGCTATAGTTAAACACCTTTTTCTTTTAGTCTTTGTATAATATTTTTTAAAAAAAAATAAGGAAAAAAAAGAAAAATTACAAAAATAGATAAAAAAAATTGAAAATAGAAATAAAAAGAATTATATAAATAGATTAACCGTGGAGTAATAAATATTTAAAGTATAAAGGATAAAAAAAAATAAAAAATAAATTGTAAGGAAATAAAAGAAAGAACTAAAAATAAATAAAAAAATAAAGATAAAATAAAAAATAAATTAATGATAAATAGTCAAAATATAAATTGATACAATTTATTTTTTTTGTTGGGGGGGGGGGGGTAAGCAATTTATTTTTTTTTTAAGAACAAAAAATCGGAGATTTTCCTTAGCTATATTTCCCACTATAATAGAAAAAATTTTAAAAACTATATTTGTACTATTTACACGGGAAAATACTGTTTCCTTTTTCAATATTTTAGAAGTTTAACAAACTCTTTCCTCTTTTTTTATCAAGAAGTAAATATTTAATATTTAATTACAATATTAATGACAATTCCAATAAAAGCCGAAGCGGCATGTATTTTGTTTATAAATGTGTGTTAGAGGGGGAATGACAATTTTCTAACCTAGTTAATTACTTTAGAGAATTTTGATTTATTAAAATGCAAACTCAATTACCAATTTGAAAATACAATGCTTTTATATATAAAATTTGTAATAAAGTCCTAAAAACCTTATTTTTGTTATATATATATATATATAAAGCATTTTATACACTTGATGAATATTTATTAGAAATTCTTAAATATAATTTAAAAAAAACACTACAAATTATATCCTATGACTTAATAAAACCGAAAACAAATATTCATTATAGTCCCTTATCTTCCCAAAACATATTTCTTAACCCTTTATATATTATCTTTTTCCAACCCCCCCTCAAAAGCAAAAAATAGAAAAAACCCCAAAACCCTCCTCTCCTGTTCTTCCTTCCTCACTTGTCTTCTTCTCCCTCTTCTACTCCCTTCCTCTCCTCCCTCTCTCTCGCCATGGCATCCCCAAATCCTCAACATCAACAGCAACAACCGCAACCACAACCTCCTCCTTTTGACATGCACAAGTTCTTCATGCCCACATCCACACCACCACCACCTCAAAACCCTTCTTCCTCCCCTTCTCCTCCTCCTCCCAATCTCATCATGATTCCTCCACCCCAACAAATCCCTTCTTCTTACCCTCCATCCACTGGGACCCACCACTTCCCTCACTACCCCAACTTCCCGTTTCCCTTCCCACCACAACAACAACAACAATTTCAACCTCCTTACCCTCTCCAACAAAACCCTAACCCTAGCAACCCACCTCCTCTTGCTAACCCCCAACGTTCCCTCTCTTATCCCACACCCCCTCTCACTCCAAACCAACAACTCCAAGACCGTTCTGGTGCCGAAATCATGGCACTCCTCCGCACCCCTCAAAATCAAGAACCCCCACCAATCCCACCGCCGGCCGCGCCCGCTCAAGATTTTTCTGGAGCTGTTAATAATAGTAATAATATTTTTTCGGGGCCTATTAGGATGCCTAGCAGTACTGGTAGCAAGATGCCCAAGGGAAGGAGGGTAGCTGGTGAAAATGTAGTGTATGATGTGGATGTTAGATTGCAAGGAGAGGCGCAACCCCAGCTTGAAGTTACGCCTATAACTAAGTACTTTTCTGATCCTCAGCTGTGTTTAGGAAGGCAAATTGCTGTTAATAGGACTTATATTTGTTATGGGTTGAAGCAAGGGAATATCAGGATTCTTAATATTAATACCGCGCTGAGGTCTTTGTTTCGGACACATTCTCAGGTTAGGTTTCATTGATTCCTGTACCCTATTAAATTTTTTTTTTCTTGAGTTGTTTACGTGTTTTGGTGACATAATGTGTGCGGGTTTTATCTGCGGTGTTTTAGAAATGAATGAAGTCATGCTTTTGTGAGACTGGAATGCAATTTAGATGCTGTGTGGGGTTTTTGTTCATTGAATTTCTGGTGTGTTGTTGCCTGTTATTGTTGTAAGAATTCATTACCATAAGTCATGCCATTGCCATTGCTGTAAGAATTCATTACCATAATTGATGTCATTGTCGCAATTGCGTGTCTGTATGACTTCATTTTAGGGTATTTTACGGATTTCAAGAATATATGAGAAGAACTGCCTTTTGTGGTTTCGTTTTATACTGAATATATTATTTTTAAAGTGGCTATGAAGATTTGTTAAGCTGCTTATTGATTTGCTCTGCTTATTATTATTATTATTATCTAAGCTGGTGCTTTGTTCTTTCAGAGGGTCACTGACATGGCTTTTTTTGCCGAGGATGTTCATCTTTTGGCTAGGTTAGATCCTGTTTTATATACTATGATTTCCTCATCTTTTTATTGTCTTTGGGTTATTTGACATGCTTTTGTGCAGTGCTGGCATAGATGGACGGATTAATGTCTGGAAGATCTCTGAAGGTCCGGATGTGGAAGATAAGCCACAGATTACAGCACAGACTATTATTGCTGTCCAAATAGTTGGTGAGGGGGAAATTAAAAACCCAAGGGTTTGTTGGCATTGCTATAAACAGGTATGGCATTCTTTGACAGCTTATCATCGATGAACTAGTGATTTTATGGTGGTGTTTCTCTTGTTTGCTTAGCTGCTTTTGTCATATTGCTTATGACATCATACTTTCACTTTTTTAAAGGAAATTTTGGTTGTTGGAGTTGGTAAACGAGTTCTGAGAATTGACACTAATAAAGTTGGAAAAGGCGAAGTCTATTCATCTGAGGCACCTCTTCAATGTACTGCTGACAAGCTGATTGACGGGGTCCAATTCGTTGGTAAACATGATGGAGAAGTCACTGATTTGTCAATGTGCCAATGGATGACCACCCGTTTGGTATCTGCTTCTATGGATGGCACGGTTTGTAGTTGTCCTTATCTTTGGATGCACTTGATACTTATAGTTCTTTATGCAACTTTCACTTATTTCTTTCTTCAAACTATTTATTTAAATGGCTTAAACCACACACATGAATTCTTTTTTATCCTTCTGTAACTGGAATGTTGAAGTTGCGTTTTGGCATAGTTGCGTGTCTAATTTCTTGATGCAATATATGGATAGGTTAAGTTAGGGTTTCTCTATGTCCTTTTCTTGTCTCTCCAATAGATAAAAGAATGATGAAATTGATTAAAAGAAAGCAAAGAACCCTCAGAGAAGCACGAACATGGATGTCCTGGGTGGAGTTATGAGTAGAAATACTATGGAGGGGGGCCTTTTTTATCAATCGTTTGAGTAGGAGAAATAAAATCTGAGAAAACCCAACTCTCACCAGAGTAAAAAAAAAGTTCACTTTGCATAGCTAAAACTGCTGTCTAATAGGGAAGCTGAAGCATTGAGTTTCCCTGCTATGATATTGCTTTGTGTTATCTGGATTTATTGGTCATGAAGCTTTTATTACAGTTTGAACTGATAGCAATTTAAGAGACATTTTCCTTGCATGCTGTGCTTGCACATCCCTAGAGTAAGGCTGTTTATGTGTTCCTTGTGCATATTTCTTATAGTTTTTTACTGTTTTTGGAAATTAAAAGGGGTTTCTAATGAACTGCATTTTGTGTGACAGATAAAGATTTGGGAGGATCACAAGGCATCACCCCTTGTGGTTTTGAGACCGCACGATAGCCAACCTGTTTATTCAGCCACCTTCATGACTGCTACTGACCGGCCAGATCACATCATACTTGTCACAGCAGTACTTACTAAGATCTTTATTTTCATTTGTCATAGTCTTGAATCACAATGTGGCAGCCAGGTGTTGAGAACCTGAGCTTTTGTGTAGTTAGATTGTCAAGCAAGTTGGCATGCATTTGATTGTTTGGATTCTTTTGAAATTCAATTTTGAGCTTGGATCACTGTAGAGTCCAGTTTTTATTTTTTATTTCCCTGGAGCTAATGTTTACACCTTTTGTTAATCAGTCTTCCAAAACTTTTGAACAGGGGCCTCAGAACAGGGAAATGAAGATTTGGGCCTCAGCTAGTGAAGAAGGCTGGCTCCTGCCTAATGATTCTGATTTGTTGAATTGCACCCAGACATTAGAGCTGAAGAGTTCATCTGAACCTCGAGCTGAGGAGGCATTCTTCAATCAAGTAGTAGCGTTGTCTCAAATGGGCCTTATTTTACTTGCAAATGCAAAGAGGAGTGCTATATATGCTGTGCATTTAGATTACGGTCCTAATCCAGCATCAACTAGCATGGACTACATATCAGAGTTTACTGTCACTATGCCTATTTTGAGTTTAACTGGGACAAGTGACGTTGTGCATGGCCAATCTGTTGCTCAAGTTTATTGCGTACAGACACAGGCAATTCAACAGTATACTTTGGAATTATGTCAGTGCCTGCCGCCTTTGATGGAAAATGTGGGTTTAGAGAGGTCAGATTCCAGTGTTTTACATGGTGTGCCTAATGCTGATGGATATGCTGCCCTGGAGTCACATGGACGTAAATATTCTGATGTTCTTATGAGCTCCACATCAGTTGATGTGACCACTCCGCAACAAGATGCTCCTGCTTCAAATATGGACCCCAGAACTATAGCTTTGTCCTCATCAACTAGTGATGCAGATATAGTTTGTGTTCCATCACCTCCTCTTCCTTTGAGACCTAGATTATCTAGAGGTCTTGCTGAGTTTGCAGTTGGGGGAATGTTTGAGCCAAGTCCTGCATCCAGCAACCAAGGCTTTAATCAACCAGCTATCGATTATTCAGTTGACCAGCAAATGGACACAGTCTGTTCAAATTTGTCCGATGTGCCTTCCTTGGATGGTGACTCGAGGAATAATGAGAAGAAAATTGTACAAGATAATTCTACCACTCTTAATCCTCCTGTTACATTTAAACACCCAACTCATCTAATAACCCCTTCTGAGATTTTAATGGGTGCTTCATCCTCTGAAATTACCAATGTTAATGAGGGCAAGAGCAAGGTTGACTCAAATGTTCAAGATGTGGTTGTAAATAATGATGTTGCCAATGCTGAGGTGGAAGTTAAAACAGTTGGTGAAACAATAGCCACTCGAGATGACGGATTTAGTCCTCGAGGGGAATCCAAAAGGCCTGTTTTTGAAAACAAGGAAAAAATCTTTTGCTCCCAGGCATCAGATCTTGGTGTTGAGATGACTAGAGAGTGTTGTGCATTACAGCCAGACAAAAATATTGAGGAAAGTGGACAAGTTGATGGTGTTGGCATTAGTGAGTCTCTTGCCCCACCTTCTCATGCAGGTGGGGATGAAGTCCACGACTCAACAAAAGATATATCTGGGAAAGTTTCTGAGTCCACTTTGTCGACAGTTGTTCCACAGACAACTCCAAGTACAAAAGGGAAGAAGCAGAAGGGGAAAAATTCTCAAGCATCAGGTTCATCTTCTCAATCTCCACCCGCCTTTAATTCAACAGATTCTTTGAATGAACCTGTCGGGGCTTCAAATCTCCTCTCCGTGGAGGGTGCCTTTCCTCGGTTTTTGGCTATGCAGGAAGCAATTAATCAGGTGATTGGTTAGACTCTGCACATGGAAAATACCCTACCTTACGTAGCATGTGTTATTTTCTTGCTAGACAATGTCATAAACTTAAAGATTTGACAAGGAACATATATGGCTGCAAGCAAGAACCTTGTGCTACTGTATTTGGCTACAATCCCTTTGTTAGTCCCTGTTCATTATTGGGCTGGGAATTAAGGAAGATTTTCATTCTTCTTGTTGTTTTTTTCTTGCATATGAATAAATTCTTATGCATAAATAATATCACTTTCATTGACTTGGTGGGCTCTACATGTGGGTCTTACCAATGAGTGGTGGTGTTTTTTTCTGTGCACTCGCCATGCATGATCTTCTGTGCTACATAGCACAATTCTTTGCTAATAGTGGTGTTAGATTTTGCAAACAAAAATCTTGTTTTCTAGTTTCTATGATTTCATCTTAGAAAGTATAACACAAAACCTTATTGTCCTTTAGTCAGTGCTCATCCACTTTTGACATTGGTGTTCTTTCTTTCTATTTATTTTCCAGCTAGTGATCACACAAAAGGAAATGAATAAGCAGATGTCAAATATGGTTGCAATTCCTGTTTCTAAAGAATGTAGAAGACTAGAGACCACTTTGGGGCGGAACATTGAGAAAGCCATCAAAGCCAATACTGATGCATTGTGGGCTCGATTTCAAGAAGAGAATGCAAAGAATGAGAAGTTATTGCGAGATCGCACACAGCAGATAACAAGTTTGATCTTGAATTTTATCAATAAGGACTTGGCAGCCATGTTAGAGAAAGCACTGAAGAAGGAATTGGCTTCAGTTGGACAAGGTGTAGTTCGCACAATATCTCCAGTCATCGAGAAAACAGTATCTTCTGTTATTGTCGAGTCTTTCCAGGTAAGATATCTGAAAATCAGATGCATTTTTATTCAGAAATTAAATATTTTCTTACTGATGTTTTTCTTTCTCCAGAGAGGAGTTGGTGACAAGGCAGTGAATCAACTGGAGAAATCAGTTAACTCAAAACTTGAGGCTACTGTTGCTAGGCAAATCCAAACTCAGTTTCAAACTTCTGGCAAGCAAGCTCTCCAGGTATGAAGAAGTTAGCTTATCATAATTGTTTTGAATAATTAAACATCAGTGGGCCTCTGAATCAATGGTAAAAGTCTTGGGCTTGATACCGAGATGTTGCCAGCTCAAGCTGCAAGTGTAGCCACTTCACACACAAATGCTGAAGGGTAGGGCTATCTGTTTTTGCAAAATACTACATAGACCTGGTGGGTCCTAGGCTGGTTAATGGTTTTCTATTGAAGATGCATGCCCGATATTATTTTCCTGAGGATCATTACATCATCGTATAACTTTTGGTATGAATCTAGGGAGTGTCTGTCAGACATTGTTGATAATGTAACTTTTCACGCAGGATTCCTTGAAGGCTGGTCTGGAAGCGTCAGTAATCCCTGCCTTTGAGATGTCATGCAAAGCTATGTTTGGTCAAGTAGATGCTGCCTTTCGGAAAGGGATGGTCGAGCATACAGCTGCAACCCAGCAGCATTTTGAATCTGCACATTCTTCATTGGCACTCACTTTAAGGGTGTGTTTTCTTGTGCCGTGTTATGAATTCATTATAAAGAAGCCTTCATTAATTTATTGAAAACTGAAATGTTGGGGTTTTTTCGGATGGATCCTGAACAAGAGTTGTCTGTTTATTTTGAATTTGTATGTACTGAATAATCATATTTTCATCCTAACAATATCCAATTTTTCAAGCAGCTTGCCAAATTGTTTTACTCTGTACATCTGTCATTCAGATATATTAGCCAAATATAGGTTCTTCTTGGGGATCATGAACTTAGCAAAGGGAGATTACATATGACTTGAGGCTATGATGTGCTTTTTGGTCATTGAGGTCTTACTATAGGTATTTAAGGAGTAAGGGTGTATCACAGAATCTTGACCGTAACTGCCATGAAGGAAGTGGCTGTTTAGTTTGTGTTGCTATTGTGCTTTTAGTATTGCAAGTCGAAGCAAATGGATGTGCTGCAGTGGTCCTTTTGTCTTTTTTTCCCCCATATTTGCCTGAATTATTTTTTTCCTTTTTGTATGTGTGTGCTCACTAAATGCAGGATTCCATCAACTCAGCATCATCATTGACAAAAACCTTGAGTACAGAGTTGGCTGATAGTCAAAGACAGCTGTTAGCTATTGCAGCAAACTCAGGTGCAACAAATTCGTTGGCTACACAACCTAGCAATGGACCTTTGGCTAGCTTCCATGAGAAGGTTTGTTATGTTTTATGATCTGAACTATTTCAGCTGCTCATGACTGTCAAATATCATTTGTTATCGCGGAGGTAATTCTAAGCCTTCCCTGTTGATGATTCAGGTTGAAACACCTTTGGATCCTACAAAAGAGCTAAAACGATTAATATCTGAACAAAATTATGAGGCGGCATTCACTATTGTGCTACAAAGAAGTGATGTGGCCATGGTATCGTGGCTGTGTTGTCAGGTATTATCTCGTTGTATTCCTGGTACTTCTGGCTGGATGTGATGGGATGAAACTTGTTGTTTGCTTCTGGTAGTCACTGCTTCTGGTTAAGAAGAATTTTGCTTCGCAAATGTCAAGTTTTATTTCATGTCATGTTTTCAATTTGAAAAATATGATATGGAAGATGTCTAGTTATTGTTCTTGTTCTCAGAGGTGCTGTTGCATTTTTTTTTCCCGCTATTCCTTTATGCGTTTCTTGTCTCATGCTAGTCTGCTGGGATTGTGGTTCTTATCTCAACTTTGAAATGGACTTGAGAAGAGGCGGTCATTTTAATTTTGCTCTCCTATTTTTTCCAGGTTGATCTGCAGGGTATCATGGCTATGTCTCCTCCTCCACTAAGCCAAAGAGTATTACTCTCTCTTCTACAGCAGCTAGCCTGTGATATAAGCAAAGAGACTCCTCGGAAGCTTGAGTGGATGACAACGGTGGCGGCTGCCATACAGCCAACAGACCAAATGATTGCTTACTATGCACGGCCTACTGTCGAGCAAGTATGTGAGATTTTGAACCATCTAAGGAGCTCAGCTGGCGTTACTGGTGCTGAGATTGCAAGCATCCGTGTTCTCATGCATGTCGTTAATTACTTGCTGGTGACCTGTAAATGATGCTCCCATTGACAACCACTGTGCAAAAAACAGGGCAGAGTTTTGAAGTAGGAGACAGTGTACAAATCTTTGGTGGTTCATATATAGGGTCGTGGATTTTCTACATTTCCCAATTCGTAGAAGTGATTGAAAGAGAGGAGTTTGTAGGTCGTAGAGGCAAAATGATACTCTCTTATCTGTGAAATAATCTTTAGCATGTTTAAAGATTCTGTCCTCATGACATGAAATTTCATGGTTTAATTCAAAGTGTTGATACTCTCTCTTTTCGGAGGGTCCTTTGTTGTGTGATCTCGCAACGTCTCTCGATGTGTGCTTGAGTGTTTAGAAATATAACTTGTAATATTTTTTTAAAAAAATTAATATTTTTGATATTTGAAAATATAAAAAATAATTATTTTTTAAAAAAAATTGATACACTGTGGACATGTATTTTTTTAAAAAAATATATATATTTAAATGTTACAGGCTTACAGTTATATTTGAATAAAAATTATATTTACAACCATGTTCTAAAAAAATAAAATCACAATAACTTGAATATTGTTTTTCGAAGTTGAATATATATAAAAACAGCCGGCTGAGTTGATATCAGCCCGATGGGCTTTGCTTTTAGAAACCCGGTTGAACCCTGATAATTTAATTTTTTTGAAAAATTTAAATTATTTTAATATATTTTTAAAAATAAAATATTCCAAAAAACATACATAGAGTTCAACCGATAAGTTAATGAGCATTGTCAACCATAGAATAACTGGTTTAATAATATCTTTTATAGTTTAATAAAAAAAAATTATTAAGGAAATTAATCATAATAAAAAAGTATTTACTCTTTTTTTTTTTTTTCTATTGCATTTCGTTTAAAAAAAAAAACAAAACGAAATCTACCTCTTTACACGGTGCCTCGGCAGAGACATGTTAAAACTATTTAAAAAAAAAAAAAAGAAAAATCCTGAAGCTAAAAAATTAAAAACAAAACCCGACCCGAATAGCCAGTCAATCCAGGTCCATGTCAGTTTTCCATTTTCTTTTTACCAGCACTGATCGGTTTCCCATCTTCGGGTCGTATAATATCCACCCGAATATCCAACCGCTCTCCTATAAAAATCCCTCGCGGCTGCCGATAAAGACATATCATAAACCGCTCTCGCTGCCGGATCCGATAACGTCTCATAAGCGTTGTGAATCTCAATAAAACCAACACCTTCGGATGGCTCATCATCGCGATCTAACATCGCATCAGGATGGTATACCTTAGCAAGACTTCTATACGCAGTCTTGATCTCCACTTGCGACGCGGTTGGATTGACCCGGAGTATTTCGTACAGACTCAGCGATGAATTCCTCGAGTCTACTCGGATAGTGTCAGGAAACGTTGAAACCGAGGCCTTGATTCGAAATCCCCGGAGAGAACGAGTGGAGGATGTCGTGATCGACGATGGAAGGAAAGATTTTTGGACTATATTGGCGGTAGCCGCGGCCGTTGCAGCGGTGGTTAGAGCGGGGGTGGAAGAGATGGCATACATTGGAAGAGAGGGTTCCAGGGGCAAAGGGGGTATAAGAGAAGATGATTTTGGAGCGAAATTGTGTGGAATGGAGAGGAGAGAGACTGTTATTTATATATATAGAGAGAGAGGTCAATTTTATTTTTTTAAAAGAATATTTATTTATTATTTATCTGAAAAGGAAGAAAAGAAAACAGTGGGTCTGAGGAGTGGCAGTTGTCTATTTTGTTGGAGATTTTTCCAATGGTCTGTTTGCTGTTGCTGACGTGGAATTTATTATATATTTATTAAATTAGTTAGTTAATAGGATAATATAATAAAGACCTTCTAGAAGAAAGAGCTATTTTCCATTTTCTCTTTTCTTTTTCCATTTTCTAGAACTATTTTTTTCGCATAGAAAAAGGGTCATGCAGTCCATAATCAAATGGTTAGATTAGATAAATAGAGGAGTCGGTCACCACTACACAAAACAGTTTATATATATATATATTATTCTTTATATTTATTTCTCCTATAAAAAAATAAAAGAAATTAACAAAATTGCTCTTTTATTGTAATCTTTTAAATTTTCTTTTTTATAAAAAATGTTATTTTACTAAAAAAAACATTGTTTTTATTTTAGAATCTTTCTTTTTTCTTTTAGGTTTTTTCATTATTCATGAAAACTCTTTTTTTTTTTTTTTGTCTCTAAGTTGGATCTTGGACACATGTTAGCTTATACTAGCGTGTCATGTATCTTAAACTAACCATAATATGTCGTTTGATTTATCGAAAGATATATATTGAGGTAATAAAATATATTTGAGCGGCGTAATAAATTAAAATAGTAGTGTATAGATATATTAAATTGTATTGATATAATAATACACGGATAATTTAGTGTTTTAACCTTTCCAAATCAAATATTTAATTTTTATTAGTTTTCCAAGAACCAACAATTGCATTATAATAGATTATATAGACTTAATGTAATTGTTGATATATATATAAAGTTTAAATAGAGGGAATAAGGTTTACTATTGCGTTTTAAAAAAAGAAAACAGAAAAAAGAAATGTGGCTTAAATCATGGACCAAGACCGGATTGGGTTGAATAAATTAATTTTATTTTAATTAAATACTAAATAAATAGGCAATGACAATAAATGAATTAAATTAAAAATAATAATCATGACAATTTAAAAAAAAAATATTTTTGAAAAAAATATAAACAATATAGCTCAATTCATAACTTATTAAATATTATAAAGCACTGAATAAATTGACCTACAATCACTTATACATGTCATACAAATAGAAAGAGAAAGCAACAACATTTTCAAAAACACAATAAAAAAATATTTTTAGTTGTTAAAAGATGTTACATGCGCCAGTAAATACCCAACAAATATCAGCCTTTTTAGTTTTTTTTTATTTTCTTTCTGTATTAAAAGATGTATTTTCTCTTGAACTCATATGATGAAAAAAGATGCAAAAGAGCATTTTTTTTGTTTTCTTATTAATTTCTACACAAGATCAAATATCGAATTTCCTCTCATCTGACATGATAATTATGTAAAAATTATTATGAAAATATAAAATCACCCATTGGCTCTAGTTTTGTTTTTTTTATTCTATAGATATTTTGGGCATTCATTGTGTAATTAAAATGAAAAAAAAAACTTTTCTTGGCCGATCAACTTGATGATTCGTCAACTTGGAGTCTAGTTTATGCTGGGTTTGCTTTTAACCTATATAAGAAGCTAACTAGATCAAATTTAGGCAACTCACAGCCCGATTGATCTCATTAGATCAACTTTATGGATTGTTTTTTTATTTTTGTTAATAACAAAGTCATTTCAATTTTTAATTTTTTTTAAAAATAACATCGTTTCTCATTTTTTTTAAACAAAAAACAAAAAAAATATTATTTTATAATAAACTTCAAATAACTCATCAATCCATGGATTGACATACCCAATCCACAATTTGAGCCTTAAAATATATTTGATAGCTATGCTCATAATGAGAGTATAACCAATCGGTCATGGTACCAAAAAAATTATTACAAACCTTAATACATTATGCTTATCCAGTATCTAAAATTACTTCATATAATTTGTTTTTATTTCACAAATAATTCGATGATGTTTTAGGAAATTTTATGCCAAATATGATAATATTTGTTTTTTACGAGATTAGCTTGATTTCACGATCTCCATTACAGGTTTAGCAAGTTGACCTGAGTTGATCCAGCTTATTTTTTTAGGGTTCTTTTTTAATTGTTTTTTTTTCAATTTCACCCTCCAGCAACTTAATTTTTTTTATTATATAGTTTTTTTAAATATAATCCTTCAATAGTAGGATGTTTGAGAATTAAACTTTATAATTTCTTACAATTTGTTTTTGTGTAGTTATCTTGGTCTCACATATTTATTTATTTTTCTCAATTTCAATATTCAATATTAGATCTGTTGGAAATAAAGTTTTGTAATTTTTTAAATTTTTTTCTATGGCGTTATCCTGATTTCATGTTCTGCATTGTAAGTTTGTTAAATTAACCCAGGCTTGCTCGAGTGATTTTTTTGTTGTCCTTTTAATTTAATATTTTTTTTATTTTTATCATTCAACACTAGGTTGATTAGGAATTGACTTTCATAATTTATTTTGATTTTTTTTATAAGGTTATAATATCTCATGACCCAGGTCACATATTTGACAATTTAACTCAGGTCGATTCAATATATTATCATCTTAATATTTGAAAAAAAAATATCATTCAATTTGTCACCGTATCAATATCCTTAAACAAATTTGTTCAATATGCATTATATATGCAAATTCACGATTATTTTCTCATTGGAGAACATATTAACAATGCTTGAATACCTTTCTATATTAGAAAAAAGTAATTTCACCCATGACATATTAACAAATGATGGTGGTGTTTGGTAGTGTGGATGTGTTTTGATTGGACCACATAAATTTATGCTTGGTTAGTATTGCACCAATGTTTTATTTTTGTGAGACCTCATGTGTGATATCCTACATCGAAAGCGAGCGTCCAGAACCAGGGCTTTATTAGTAGTGCTGGTTGCTAACATATTGTACGCGTTTTGGGGCGTCAAGCTTAGAAGTGGACTCACGTCACCAAGAACAAAATCATAAAGGCGGTAAGGCCCAAAACAAACAATATACATCATGTTGGGCTGGGCTGGGCTGTTACATTACGAGACCACCAAGAATTGAGATTAAACCTCAATTTTTTTTTTAAAAAAAACAAACTAACTAAAAGCTTCTCACTTTACTTTTTAAATCCATCACAAAAAATAAATACAAAAGATAAGAGAGAGAAAATCTATAAGAAAAAATACTTCTCAAATAACCCTTTATCTCATAGCACTTTGCAATGGATCATCACCTTAATAATTTATCATCTCAAGAATAGTTGAAAGAATACCTTACAATGATTTTTTAATTGGGTAGATTCAACATCTCTCTCCCAATAAATCCCTCTCCTTGTCTTCTTGGACTCTCTCCTCTCCTCTCCAATCAAAACTAATTATGTTAGAAAAAGATTGCATGATAACTGATATTTATAAAATTTAATCACAATATCAATTTTATTCCTAATGATATTTTAACTAATATTGCTACACGCTTAGAAGAAATGGATACCAGAGATTTTATTGGATGAATTTTGTACATGATGAAATTACAAATAGTTTAACTGAAAGAATCTTTTCATAAAGTATTATTTATTTCATGATGTAATAATAATTAAATCTGTAATATTTTAATTAAAAACCAACAATATTAATATATATTATTTGTAGTCATTTTATCATCAAATCTCAATTTAAATTTTTTTTAACCAAATAAATTATTCTCTATATTCATTCAACCTCAAACTAATTACGTTAGAAAGAGATTGAATAATAACTGATATTTGTAAAATTTGATCTCAATATCAATTTTATTCTTGATGATATTTTAACTAATATTGTTGCACGCTTAGAAGAAATGGATACTAGAGGTTTTATCGGACGAATTTTGTACATGATAAAATTGCAAATAATTTAACTAAAAGAACCTTTTCATAAAGTATTATTCATTTAATATAATAATAATTAAATCTATAATATTTTAATTAAAAACCAACAATATTAATATATATTATTTGTAGCCATTTTATCAA
>Ga0325410_1003855_pt1 | contig 16873 bp, 15 predicted proteins | sample PopdelMetagenome_16_FD_206182 | JGI IMG/M metagenome (GOLD analysis project Ga0325410, IMG submission 206182) | Populus deltoides microbial communities from Bellville, Georgia, United States - Xylem-PdIQD-R3 | ecosystem: Host-associated > Plants > Phyllosphere > Stem > Wood/Secondary xylem...
ATTACAATCATAATCATAGTATAAAACATGCTAGGTGGCAGTGGCATTTACTGTGCTGATACGTAACGGCAGCACTGCAGTGATGTTGGGCAAGCCAGCTTTGGTTCCTTGAGTTTTTATTTTCTTACAGTTCAGTTCTTGATATCTTGATATTTTCTTACTCAAAATGATCTCCTTTTCATTCACTACAATCAAGTATAACTTTAAAATGCATGGTTTTTTAATAGGCTATGCATTTATTTTTTTTCAATTTGATTCTTGAACTTTTTTCTCGGTGTTTCGTCATAATATAAGATGCATTCTGGTCCTTGAACTTTAAAAATCATGCGAGTTATACAATTTTAACACCTCAATATTTTTTCAATTTAATTTTAATAAAAAAAATTATTTTTGTTATTTTATAGTTCATGGTCAAGAGAGAAGAAGGAGGTCATTAGATTCCAATGGTAAAGAGAGAAAAATGTCACTGACATCTATTTAGGCAACCAAAACTAACGATATCCGTGTCAAATAGTTTCATTTGATGAGAGGAGTTCATATTAAGTGTTTTTTACCTTTATAGTTTGTGAGAAATATATATTTTTTTAGTGGTTTTTTTCTCTATTTTTTTTAATTCATGTTTAAATTAGTACCTCTTCTCCCTTTTATTTTGTTTGAAGAATCTTTTTTAAATGATAATTTTTATTTAATTATGTATTTAAATTTGAAGAGTTTTTCTTTGATTTATCTATATATTTTTTATCTTCTGTATGGATGAACTTTATTTTTGAAAATAAAAAAACTATTTTCAAATAATATTTTTAATATGTGCATCATTGTATGGTGTTATTTTTTTCTTTTATTTTATTTGATCAATTTTATTTGTGCTTTTATTTCTATTATCACTTGCTTGAATAAAAAATGATTTAATAAATAAATTTAGTAAAAATAACTGAGTAAATGTCCTGTATTTCGAGATTAAATATTTTGATATACACTCGTATATTAATTTTTCAAGTTTTATTTTTAAGCATCGTTAATGACTTTTTATTTATTTATTTGTATATATTGTTCTCGATTTATTTGATTGCATGCATGTATAATTTATTTTTATTTTAACCTAAGTTTTTAAAATTGTATAAATACATTAAAAAAACTTGCATGTGTAACATTTTTATAAAAAATAAAAATATTTAACCTGTGTTAGAACACCGTTACTTAAAAAGTATTATAACCGGTTGTTGATTTGTGTATTTTACATTGCTCACCGAGCATTATACCTAACAAGAAAGTGCCAAATGCATCTTCCAACTTTGCGAAACCCTAAAAATAATCCTTGCAGCAGACACCGTTCTCCACTGTAGGGTCGCCCTCCTTCCTCTTGGTTATTGTCCACAGGGAACCTCCTTTGTCTTTGGTGGTGGTGGTTCTAAATTAACAAAGCCATGGGACATTTGACCAACCCCATCACCCCCCCCCCCCCCCCCCCTGATTTCTCACCTGTTCCATTTATTTATTTTTTCACTAACTTTTCATTTTTATGGGTTCAGACTTCAGATATACTGTCCATATTTTTCTTTTGTTACATTGTGAAGCAACCATATATATGGTACAGCCTTTTTGACTTTTTCGCAAGTGTTTTTCAAGCTTTTAAATTAAGCTTATATCATGCTGTATTCGATTGCGACCATCCTGGCCTATCCCTGTTACTGAAAACCTGACTGGCAATTACAGTTTTTTTTTTTTTTGCCTGGGATCGGTAGTTAACGCTCAACAGTGCACCTCGATAACAATTTGCGTTGGTCGGGACAATAATCTTGTTTTCTGGCTCAAGATTTGTTCTTGACAAGGTGACCCCAAGCAATATAGCGGAGAAAAAACGATAAAAAGAAATCTAGCAAATGGAGTTAACAGGACAAAAGCATGCCAAGAGGGGTGATACAGCCTCCAGGAGCTTTAAAAGGAGAAAAGCTATTTGAAGAAGTGGGGTTTGAGCGAGGGTTCTCAATTCCCTCCATTTGTTCCTCACTGTGTTATTCCTTTCTTCAAAACAAGTGTCTTTATTAGCAATGTTGACGCGGGCCATCTTCTTTGCCAGTGTTTTCCATAAACACAACAAAAAAAACTTGGACGCAAATACAAAACAAATTATCACAGAAAAACTACTAATTAGTATTAACAATCAGTATTAATTATTAATTATTATTTAATCAACTAGAAAAAGATAAGGCACGATTGGGTGTCGCTGTTCAGCGTTTAAAAGGGGAGAGAGGTTGGTGGCAATTACAAAGTGTAACCAAACAACTGTCTGCTGCACTAGCCTGTGACACATGATTTGGCCAGGGAAAAAGGCAACGCTAGAAACGAGAAAAAAAGTAAAAGGGAGGTTGCAAGGTAATTATAGGTATGGAAAGAAAACCAGACCCCTATGCTCTCTCTCTCTCTCTCCCTCCCCTACGGTCACAGATCTTTGTTTTCGCTCAAACTGAAAAGCTATGCCTGAATATACAAACAAAATAAGAGAAACCCAGAACCTAAACCAGGCCATGCCACGCTCCTTTCTCTTATTTTTCTCTCTGATTCTAATTAATTTATTTTTTGTCTCTCACCTTCCATTCCATGACCATAGTCTATGAATGATTGAGTTAAAAAGACAAAGGTTTCCTCTCTGTCTATTCTACTTCACCACCCAGCATATCATACTGGTCATATCCTGAGCCTCCACCTATTTTTCTGGTTCCTTTTTATCTCCCCATAGTCTCTCTTTGTTTGATTAGACTCATGTGAATGATGTCTATGTAGTAACCTTTGTTTTGGTTGGTAATGCAGTGGAATGAGAGATTTTAAAGTAGCCATTTTTTACTAGGTTAACGAGGGAAAGTGAAAAAAAATAAGTTAAACCGAAGTCATACCTTTTGTTTTCCCATTCATTTTTGTTCTTCTGTCTTGAATACATATATTTTTTTTACGTTGGTCCCCTGCATTTTGGCTAAAAAATGAGAAAGCATGGATGGCAACTTCCATATCACCCTCTTCAGGTACTTCTTTTTTATTTTTCCCGTTTTTGCTGCGTTATTTTTCAGTGTTTAGCAGCTTTATTGGATGCAAGTTTTGATCTTGAGTGTTCAATGTGAAGGTGGTGGCTGTTGCTGTATTTCTGGCTTTGGGCTTTGCTTTTTATGTCTTCTTTGCTCCTTTTGTTGGGAAGAAGTTGTTCCAACATATAGCGATGGGAATCTACACTCCTCTGGTAAGCAAATTCACATATTTCCGTTTAGTAAATTTTGTTATATATAATTTTTACCGCGTGCCTTCATTATATCTAGCGGGCTTAATAACCAAGATCTGTTTTTCCTCCGCTCGTTTCTAAAGCTCTTAGCTTTATTTTCTCTAATTCGGTTTCCTTCTGTGTTGTTCTGTTATGGAGGTTCTTTTATCTACAGATCCTTTCAAACATATGTACTTACGTGAACGAGTTGATTGTCTTCCTGTCCCTGTGTCTGTTACCTAAAACTATAACAAATGAGCCACGAATTTGATCCACAGATGATTTAATTTGTCACTTGTTGGAACAATAAGCATGGTCCCATTGGCTATTTTAGCCCTTGCCATTTGCCTATGTTAACAAATCGCGGATATTCGATACAGTATGCTATTAATGTGGTCTTGCAATGGATATAAAGCCAGTCCTTGCAAATTCTCTAGTTAGACTATAATTTGCTTTCTCACTGACCTCTATCGTTGACTTCCAAAATACAGAATTGGGCAGGATTTGAGTAGTACATGCTATGCATTTTCAGGTTACCTAATTCTGTATTTAACAAACAACTTCACTTGCGTGATTCATTATACGCCTTAGCTAGAGGTGTTTCTGAGTGATTTAATTTTGGATGAGAAGCTAATAGGTAGTGATAGTGATATCAATATATTTATATCTGGCATGTTAACCCATGCTAGTCCAATCGATATCCTTCGACTTCGTGATATATTTGAAACACTTTGCATTTTTGCTGTTAGCATGATCTCAAAACAATAATTTGTTTGTCAGAAAAAGTAAGTCTAAAATTTCAGTCATGCTGCGGTTTTAACTTTCATTTCTGCTAACCATGACATGAGATGGCCATTTTTATGCATAGAATGTGCATCTGTTTAGTCTTGTTTATTAGCAACAACAAATACAGGTCTGTGTAAATGTAGTTGGAACTTTAATAACATCTACCTTTTCTTTTCAGATTACTTGTGCCTTTGGCCTATATATTTGGTGTGCAGCTGCTGATCCAGCAGACCCTGGAGTTTTTAGATCTAAAAAGTATCTCAAGATTCCAGACAGTGAAAAGCATAACCCACGGAAGGACTCAAAACTTGGTGGAGGGTCAACTTCATCGAAACATGATGCAAATGCTTCTACTGTTGGAGGAAAATCTCTGGATAAAGAAGCGGTGGGTTCTGATGCAACTTTGAAGGAGCCAAATACTCAAATTGAGAAGGTGTCATCTGGGAATTCATCTTGTTTTCAATGGGTTTTCTTTCCTTGTGCTTTGATCTGTAATTGGTGCAGTTCGAGTGATGAATCTTCTGAGCTACAGATGAGTGAAGATGGCATGTTCTACTGCAGTTTGTGTGAAGTTGAGGTTGGTCGGAGTGCTTGAAGTCAGTAGTTTTTCATTTATTTTTGAATTGTTCAGTAGAGTTCATAAATACACAGCGCCTTGGTTGAAATGCATAGTTTGGCACCCTCAAGAATTATGATTTTAATAATGTAGCATATATTTACAATTTTTTGGGTTTTTTCAAACATTTGCTTTATGAAAGAAAACATTTTCACATTCAACCTGCTCAAAGCTAGAAAGCTAACAGCCATTGCACGCATCTTGAGTTCAATCTAAAGGTCTATTGTACTACTTTTGTGTTGACAGTTCATGAAAGTTTCTGCTTATGAAATTATGATCCTGTACAGGTTTTCAAGTACAGCAAGCACTGTAGAGTGTGTGACAAATGTGTTGATCGTTTTGATCATCACTGCAGGGTATGAGAGGTCTTATTTGTTGGGAATTTTTCATTTTTATTTTATCATCCTCATGCTCATTTTCTACTGGACTTTTGCAGTGGCTTAACAACTGTGTAGGCAAGAAGAACTACGGACAGTTTTTCACCCTTATGGTTTCTTCTCTCCTCCTGGTAAGCCCAAGCTTCCACATTCTTCCTTACCTGGAATCTTCAGATGGTCAGACTGCATCAATACCCTGTAATCCCTGGTCTATAAATAAAGGCTTATAGGATTTTCCATATCTTAATTCTTAAATTTTTTCCATTCTTCCTTATGCAAGTGCCTTTGATCCCTATCATCCTGAATCCAGACAGTGTTGTTGCCTATAATTCTGATAATTTGTCCATGCATGAACACTATGTTTTGAAAACAATTTCAGATGAGTCCAAGACAGTTGGGATATATATATATATATATATATATATTTTTTTTTTCCCCCCTTGAGTCCGCTGGTTGCTCTGCATTATTTCTCGATTGTCAAGTTCCATTGGGGTCTATGGCTTTACTGTTTGTGCTTAAGTAGTTTCCCTATCATGTCTGATATTCTTATCAAACAAGTTTTCACATCCTGAACTTTCTATCCTGATTCCCACAAGCAACCTCCCATTACTGAAGATTTCCCAGAGTAAGCCCTTCATTTTCAAGTCATTTTCGATGTAATTGACTATTGACAGGTATATACATGGTTTATATACCTTGGGCTTGAGATTGCAGCTTATTCTACAATGGTCGACTGGAATCCTTGTACTTATCTGCTGTTTTCTTGAACGGAAGCGATTCGCTGTGGACATCTCTGCCAAGCTGGGAAGCAGTTTCTCTTTGGCCCCCTTTGTTATCGTGGTGGTGAGTGCTATTGATGTTTTGCTCTCAGAGTAACCCAACCTTTTCTTGGGTAATCAATTTTTTTTTTCTTTAATGCTGTTTAAACATTTGCGAAGTTGCAAACCTGTTAGCTAAAAATGTAGAGAAATGATTTATTGTTATTTGTACTTCCTCATTTCTCTGCACTAAACTAAAAGAATGTGTATATTCTTGCAGTCAGTGTGTACCATTTTGGCAATGATTGCCACCTTACCTCTTGCCCAGCTTTTCTTCTTTCATATCCTCCTTGTAAAAAAGGTAATGATGCCGATCATTTCTTTCTTCAAATTGTGCTTACTATTGTTTAATTATTCAATTGAGTAATATTTAATCTTTATATAGAGTTTTTTTTTTGCTTTCGTAATATCTGGGCAGGCAAGAGCTTCAATTTTTTTTTATCCCGTTCGGTTTCATTCCATGTAGTTATTACTTATTAGCCAATATCACAAAATTCCTGTACATGTCATAGGGAATAAGCACTTATGATTACATAATAGCTCTAAGGGAGCAGGAACAAGAGCAACAGGGCGTTGAAGGTCAGCAGAGTGTTCAAATGTCTCCTGCCAGCTCACTCACTGGATTAAGCAGTGCAAGCTCATTTTCTACTTTTCACCGGGGTGCTTGGTGCACACCACCTCGTCTTTTTCTGGAAGATCAGGTACTTTTTACTAATCCATTCTTCTGCTGGGCATGCTTGTGCAATTGTGAATCCGTGAATTGTAAGAGGAACAATAACTTTGACGTTTGCAGTTCAGTTGATTAATGATAGTTTTAGTTAATGGATTTTACGAGATTTTAATAGCGTGTGTAGCATTTGCACATACAACCTCTGTACAATTGCATAATTCACTTTTATCTTTTGAGCTAATAGGCTGAGCAGTCACTATATTGTGTTTCATTTTTAAGATTTTCTCTGTTCTATTTTCTGAATGCCTCGCACTCAGGCATGCGCACGCTTTTAAAAGCACCGCTAAACTTCTTGATGCTACGGCAATTTTCTTTTTCTTTCAGTTTGATGTTGTTCCTCCAGAGACTGGATCTGTTAGCTCATTAGGAAAGAAGTATATGAGAGAAGAACCAATCAAGAAAAAGAACCCCACCACAGTAAAGATCAGTCCTTGGACATTGGCCAGATTAAACGCCGAAGAAGTTTCGAGAGCTGCAGCAGAGGCGAGGAAAAAATCCAAAATCCTGCAGCCTGTGACAAGACGGGAACCCCCTTTTGGGCTAGACACAGATAGCAGCTTTGGCAGCAGTGGCCATCGGATGGTCCCAAGGATTGACAATAATAGAAGGAGGGCTAGTAAGCGAATACGCTTTCCAGCTGACCTACCCATGGAGTCTGTAACTAGGACTTCAGGCATAACTCCTGAGAAAGGTTTCACTGAGACATCTACAAGCTTGGCTCCTCTTCAGCGTGAGGCCCGTAGTGCTTTCCAGACCAGCCGAGCAATGTCAAGCTCAGCTGGGGTTGCTGCTTCTTCTCCTGAAAGCAGTTTAGACTCCCCAGATATCCATCCTTTCCGGGTTTCCTCATCCGGAGCTGAAGATTCCAGACGTCTCACAGGTCTATCTGTAGCTGGTGTTGTTTCTCACAATGCATTCCCACTTTCAAGGTCTACTAGTGATGGGTATGAAGCTTCTGGTGGAGAAGATAGTGACAGGGTTCCTTCCAGGATTGCTCAAAGGTCAGATAACTGGAGTAACCTTCTCTTCCATGCTGATCGGGACGAGACTGTATTTAGAATGAAAGCATCATCTTCATCCAGCCAGGCTAACAATAGAGAACTTTGACGATGACTCTTCTATGAAGTTCGGTTCCTTTTGATTTCTGTGGGGAGAAGTTCAACATTCTTTCATTTATGGGCTAAGTACTTAAAGAACTGGCCGCTTCGCCTATTGATATTGTATTTGGCTTTGGATTCTGGAATCAAGGGCCTCGCTAGAACACGACACTGCTGTAAAAAGGTTGCTGAACTTGCGTTCCTCTGAGCCGCAAGGAAGCTTTTTGCATGCACTCTCATTGCAACCGTGGATCTCTGGCTGTTGCATTTGGTACAAAAAATTTGATCATGTGTTGTTTATAATGCTTGGATTGTATTCCCTTTGAAGGGTTTGTTGGACTCTCAAGATGGTTTCTTTTGTAGATTTAACTTAACATCCACAAAGAGTACCTCTGTATTGTTTCTCCGGGTTCTGTCAGTGGAACCAACAGGAGGAAAGCTCGGGGATGCTACAAAGAAAATTAAAAAAAAATAAAAATGCAAAAGCATTTCGAAGTCAATATGCTCTAATCCCTTTTCACTTCATTTTCTTTTATGCTGGTATGGTGTTCTTGTTGAACTCCTGTTGGTTCAAGGGGAGCCCGGAAATCACCAATAAATTATACAAAACACTAATTGCTGTGGGTAGTTCATTGCAGGTTTTTCTACTGTTTACTCTCACAAATTATGGATTGGAATAGTTAGTTTTTTTTATAAAAAAATTAATTTGGTTCTTGAGTTTTTACACACACACACAATTGAGCTCTGTTTAAGTTTAAATTAGAATTTTTTGAAAGTCTAAATTAGCATCTAATTATATATATATTTTTTTGAAAGGAATGGTTGAGTTAAAAGATATAGGACTAAAATACAAAAAACAGGTAAATTAGATGGTGCTCTAGAATTTTATTTGAAAAGTTTATTTAAGTTCTTTATTTTTTATATCCACTAAGTAACAAGTCCCTATAATTTTTTTAAATTTAATTTTAGTATTAAATTTATATAATCTGTTGTAAACAGTGCCAATAATGGAAACTCGCTGCATCCAATTGCTGACTCATGAAGAACTATTTAGAACCCTTAAAATGATTTTGTCTTCAAAGGAGCTGGAATGGCAGACTCTAATAGATGGATTTTACAATTAGAACGCAATTTGCTGGTCAAGCAAACCACTCATCTTGTGACTATAAGCTGGTCAAGCAAGCCCCAACTTCGGTCTGCAGCACCACCAAAACCAATTTTACACGCACCACTTTTTTCCAATTCAGATGCATCAAGAATTGGCAAATGATAGCAAGACATCTAAAGATTCAGTTTGAACATCAACTTCGGTCTGCAGTACACCAAAACCAGCATTCTGCATAACAGTAGATGCAATGATTGGCTAGAACATGCTACACGAACAAAAAAAAAAAAAACCACCAACCTCCTCATCAAATGCAGTCCGGCCACAAGCAAACAGTAGATGCAATGATTGGCTAGAACTGGCTGTTTGTCACTGTCAAGCTACAAGCAAACACAAACCTAACAATGGTGATATAAATTCATCGGTATTTTGTAACGTGATGTACTCTCTTAACAGTGTTTTTTAATTGTATATGTATGAAAATAATATACTTTTTTAATTTTTTTATATTAACACGTGTCTGAAAATTTAATGATTTTCAGACCATTGAAAAACAAGTTTAACCGCGTTAATAAACACATTAGAAGCATCAAGAGTCACGAGGTCGTAGCAATTTGCAGACAAATGATGAACTACTCCAGTCACCGATTCTTCTTGATAACAATGCGGCCACCGCTTAGCCAATTTACGCAGAAACCACTTAAAATAAAAAATATAGTTAAAAAGGTTTAAGCCAAACCTTATTCCTTAATCGTATTTGTGATTTGACAATTCACTGATACATCTGAATCTCAGGAAACGATACACGGTTTTTTTTCTTAAATCGTAGTTACCGGAATAGTTTTTGTGCACCTCCTCTGAAATTCTAAAATTAATGATTATACAAATCTTTGAGGTTTGTGTCACTGCAACCCGATACGTGCATCATTTAAGTTTAGTGTAAACCGATTTCAACCTTTTCTAACCACAACGGTCAAATTTCGGGTTATCTTTAACTGAACCACGTAGAGACTGAACTCTTTCTTGTATTGCGGTATTATTTATTATGTTTCTCTATCGAGCTGTGAATTCACCAATTACACTTAAATTAGTATTCTCCCGAGCCACAATATCTGAAGCAGGTGCATCATCCAAAATGCACAATTTGCTCAATTAGAGTCCTGTCCAATATTTAGCCAAACCAAGTGTATGTAGAAAGCAGAGAGCTGTAATAATCTTACTTCAGATTATGGTACACACAAGTTTCAAATTCATTGCATTATCCACATAGAACTGAGTTCATATACACAGGTACAAACTCTGTTAAGCTAAAAAAAGAAGAAAAGGAAAACCAAAAACATGTATATATAGCAAACAGAAGGCATTGCAAGGCCACTAACCTTGTCAAGTATAGGTAACAGAAACAAAATGAGGGATCTTTCCATCATCAAAAGGCAAGCTGACATAGTCACCGGCAAACTCCTCAGCAATCTCCCAGACAAGCTCTCCGTGTGCAGCCGTGCAATCCATGTAAAGAACAGTAAACGCCGCGATATTGTAAAGAAATGACATCGTTTGGAGAGCTGAAGGCACCACAATTCGAACAACAAAAGGCCAAATCTTCCATTTACTATCGATATTACCAATATCCAAGTCTCCCCATGGAAATGAAATGGCAATTACAAACAAGCCAGGGAAAAAGGCCAAAAATAAAAACAAAGACAAAGCCACTCCTTTCGTTCCTTTTATTAGGAAGTTGCTCCTCTTCAATGGCTCAAGACCCCAAATTGATTCCGCAACCACTATCACCTGAGCTAAAACCCAATTCAACAGCAGATAAAACAAAACTAAGACCAGAAAAACCCCAAGAATCAGGCAAAAGACTTGAAAAGAAGGTGAAGAGACATTAACTTCAAATCCAAGAAGCTGAATTCCATTCATAACCAAAAAAAAGAACAACGCAAAAAGGAGGACGACCCCCAAAAGGATAATTTCAGCAAAAGAGTTAGTTATCAAAAGGGGAAGGAAAGAAGTGAGAGAAGATTTGATTGAAGAGCAAAGCTTTACAGGTCTACCGTAGAATCCATGAATAACACTGTAGGTGATGGAGCCAGTAGCGAAAAGAGAGAAAGTGACGGAAAGGAGTACAAGGAGAAGGGAGAGGATAATGGTATTTGTAGTGAAAAGATTTGAGAGGTCATCTTGATAAAAAGTAGCGTGAGAAAAGAGGATTTTGGAGTGGAGAGTGGAGGATTGAGAGATGATGTTTTGGATGGTGGGGTAGACAGAAAGAAAGAAAGAAAGAGGGAGGATAAAGAGAACAGAGAGAGCCAAGAAATGGCGGGTGTGGGCGTTTATTATACGTTGTGTTTCTGATAAGACAGAGCAAAGGTCAGCGGCCGCTGTTGATCCCATGATGGATTTTGGGTTGATCGAGAGGGTGGAAGAAGTGGTGGTGGTGGTGGTGGTGTTGTTCTTGTTTTACTTGATGGAAGTGATGGGTTTGTTCTTTTTTTATTTCTTGTGTATGGAGAGATTGGAAGTTATCTTCGGGTCGTTTGATTGTATCGCCGCCATGGATAAAGCCAGTCACTACATCAGTTTTAATATAAATAAATTTTACTCTGAGGTCATGGGAGTTTGGTTTACGAGCTCTAATGTCGAGCATTTACACCGGAGAAGTGAGGGTTGGGTTCGACCCAGTATGATCCAAACCATTTGATCACCATTTTTTTTTTGTTCGTGATTGTGACCAAAACCTAAAACCAGTCAGTTAGATTGGCGCAAGGGTGGCGCGCAAGCAGGTTTGAAGATGTTCTGGTGAGTTGGTATGTCTCAAAGACGAAGCTTCTTCGGGCATGGATGGACTATTTAGAACAATTTAATGAGATATTTTTAAATTTATACGAACCGGATGATACTTTGTTAAGTATAATACCATATTAACGGTGGAGTTTCTCGGTTACCCAGTACTAATATAAAGGAAGACCATTCCTATGATTCTTTGTAAAAATAAAAACATCACAATTGTAGTCTCTTTAAATTATTTTTATAATAAAAAATACTTTGTTTTTATGAAGTCATTATAGCACATATCCCCAATTTTATTAAAATTCTGTTTAGGGTAAGCTTAAGTTAACAGGATATTAAGTTTGAATAATTAAAACCCTAGCTATTTTTTTAATGTGGTTTTGCTTTAAAATATATTTAAATAATATTTATTTTTTATTTTTTATTTTTTATAATTCATGTTTGATATTAGTACAAGCACATCAAAATAATTTAAAAATATTAACAAAAATTAATTTAAAATAAAAATAATAATTGTTTACCAAAATAATTTCAGCCATAAAAACAAACAATTTTAATTTATCAAACTTGAAAATTTTACACGTGCACTTTTCTTCTTTTATTAACAAGGTAGTAAGATATTTACTGGATCTAATTGTACTGGATCATCTAATTGCTATAATTACAAAACAATTGAGATTAAGGACCCGTTAAATAATTTCTTGAGAACTATTTTTAAACTTTTTTATATTTATTTATTATTAAAAAAATTAATCAACAAAAAATACTTTCCATTAAACACAGTTAACACATCCTTACGCTCGCAATTCTGGCTCGCTACTTAACATGAATTGCATAAATAAGACATGATTATCACAATGATAATCAGAATCACAAGGATATGATTAATGGCTGCTTTTCTTTGATTATTTCCCCTGGGACGTCCATGGTTTTCTTTTTTAAATTTATTATTTCTACCACTCTGACGTAACGCCCATCCATTCCAGTAAAACTGTTGCTCGATAGGCTCTAATGGTAGCATAAACATCTTCAACTTCGCTGGAAAAAATATATATGCAAACCCTCTACTGCTTCCCAGTCCCACATATGCTATTGGAAAACTCACCCCACCCCACCATTCCATTCACGCCAATTATCCACCGACTTCTCCTTCGATACCAGAATCCTTCACAATTGTGAAATCCTCGTGAATTCCCTCCAAATCCAACAATCATTTTACAAAGTTCCCAGGTTTTTTTCGCTATCAGATCCTCTCTTTTCCCTCGTATTGACCGTTAAAGCGAAATCAAGTTTTTTTTTTTTTGCGTGTTACATTGCTAGGCAGATTTTTAACACAAGATCCAATAGACTGACACAGACACTGTGTATATATCGACATCTAGATGGAGGTTTCTAGTACAGCTTCTCCTAGAATGAGCTTGGATCAGCTACAAAAGGAGGGATCTGAAGAAACCCATTTGCAAAACTCTGAGCTTGAATCATCTGATTTTAGTGATAGGCATAATCATCAATTCCATTCAATGAGTGCGTTGGAGATCCTGAGAGAAACAGTGAGGATTCTCCGATGTAATTCATGGTCGTTTATGGCGATCGCTGCTTTGCTTATTTGCCCAGTATCTGCCATTCTTTTATCAAATGTATTGGTTGATCAGTCTATTGTTAAGAAATTGAGTATTAGGCTTTTGTTGGTTGCCAAATCCAGTGGACTCCCATTGGGACCTTTTATCAAACAGTCGTGTCATCGTTTTTCCGAGATGGCTGTTTCGTCTGCCATGTGCTTCCCATTGTTTATTACCTTGTCTTTGTTGTCGAGAGCTGCGGTGGTTTATTCTGTAGATTGCACTTACTCGAAGAAAAATGTCGACGGTTCAAAGTTTTTGGTGGTAGTGAGTAAAAATTGGAGAAGGGTTGTTTCTACGTATTTGTGGTCGAGTTTGGTGATTGTTGGTTGTCTCACATTATTCTGTGTTCTTCTTTTAGCTGCTTGCAGTACATTTTCGGCAATTGGGTTTTGGCAAGAGTTAAATCTATATGCTGCAATAATAGCGGGGCTAGCTTTCTCAGTTGTTTTTGCAAATGCGATTATTATTTGCAATACTGCTGTTGTGGTCTGTATGTTGGAAGATGTTTCAGGGCCGCAGGCACTGCTCCGGTCCAGTGTTTTAATTAGGGGACAAACTCAGGTGGGTCTTCTGATATTTCTTGGATCAACAATTGGTATGGCAATGATAGAAGGTTTGTTTGAGCATAGGGTGAAGACATTGAGTTATGGAGATGGGTCTTCCAGGATTTGGGAAGGTCCTCTTTTAGTTGTTATGCATTCATTTGTGGTGCTTATTGATTTGATGATGAGTGCAGTTTTCTACTATAGTTGCAGATCTTATAGTATGGAAACCTCGGATGGTGAATGCCAGTCAATTTTAGAGACAGTCACTGTTCCTTCTGAATCTGCGGTTACTCCATGATGTGATCATGTGAAATGATTACCATTGTAGAGTTTTCTCCAGTTAATGAAGGCAGGACTTGTGTGAGAAAATTATGTTTACGTTGCTATTCTCATTTTCTCACTACTGCTAAAGAACTCTCATGGGAACTTTTCACTAGCCATTAGCATGCAAAGATTTAAGGCTGGTGCTTACCTCAGATGATTATCTAGTTTTCTTTATAAATGTCACTGGAATGCAATATATCACATTTTTAGTATTCTGCAGGAGATGAAACGAAATCAGAACAGGCATGTGAAGTTTGATGGGTACAGTACCGTTGTATAAAGATATAATCCTTGGAGAACCTTTGAAAATGATAGCATCCTTTTCTTTTCATGTGGCGGAAATTCATTTCCTATTAGGTTCTTCATCTCTTTTTTGAGTTAATTTTTGTCCTTTGCCTATGGTGTTTTCATTCATGGATGGTCAAATTTGTTTTTAAGTATTCAATTTCACTTATCAAACTGTTAATGTTTCATCAAAAGATTTACTACCTGTTATGGAACGTGAATTAGACTGGATATTTTGAGTTCTATAAATTAATCAGTTCATTGTATTGGATGGAGTTTGCCAGTTATATGGATTCCTTTCCTCACAAGGACATTGTGCATTTTGAAATGTTGGAAGTGCCTGATGGACCAAATGAAATTGATTATTTACCTGTGTCGGTTTGGGGTAAAGTCAAGTCACTGGATATTATTTTGCTCAGAATTAATTTTGATTTCTTTTGACATTTTGAATGTAGCCAAGTTGTTGAGGAAGTGTATAATTTCATATATATTCTCTAAGCATTGTAGCATTGATATGGGCAGTTAGTGATATAATAATTCCGAGCCCTGATTCTTTCACTTTCAAGTCCTTTTGTAGCTGTTGTTACTCTTGTTGGTTGCTGGAAAACTCAGGGGAAGGATTTTGAAGTATACTTCTTAGGTTTTCTTTTATAAGAATGGAATATCTTATCATCTTGAGATGCATGTTTGAAAGCAAAACATCTTTTAAACAGAAAATCTGTAAGTTCATTTGCTTGTAAGAAACACATCTTCAATTTGAAAGCCATTCTACGTATTATGGGATTCATTTATTATTCATTTAGTTTCAGAGCCTCATTCACCAGAACTCTGAGAATTGCTCTTTATGCTGTGAACATCACCGAAATTTCATCCAGCTGGAAGCAAGATGATTGAATTCAATAGGTCCCATTCTTCTCGAATATCATTCACCATAACATCATTAGAAGTATCAAAGCTATTTTGTTCTTGTTGAACATAAGCTGTTGCTCGTCCTGCATGGGGATTTTGCTGAACATTTGGTTCTTGAACTCCCTGATCCTCGCTCTCAACAATAAGGAAGTCCACTTGAGTGTCACCGTCCCAAATTCTTATGCCCTTTAGATGATTTGTTGTTGTGTCATCTCTAAGAACCAAGTCCTTACTTCCTGGAATTTCACTGTTATTGTTGCACAACTTCACAGGTATTTCAGTGCTTGACCCTTCAGGGTCACTTTGGATGCCGATGCTTTGGGCATTCATTCACCTTTCCTGGATTTTTCTTCCCTGAAAACTAACGAAATAAGTGAAACAAATTGATTTATTGCATCTAGATGGTCTATATACCAAAAGCAAGGAAAGTATACAATTTAGCTGGTAGCAAACTTTGATCTTAAATGTCATAAGCCATACCCTCAAGATTGATTTGTTCTTGTTGAAGATAGGTTGATGCTTCTCCTTGTTGCCTGATAGTTTGTTGAAGTTCTTGAGAATTCACGTTAATGGTAGAAGGTCCTGGATCAGATAGTGCATGGTGCTTTAATTCATGTGTTTATTGAACAAGTGCATGGTGCTTTAATTCATGTGTTTATTGAACACCTTTGTCATTCTTAGAGTTGCCTGCCATGCTTCTAGTGATATGGAAGTCTAGCAGGGCACAGCCATCGTCCATTCGTACATCCTTTAGTAGCTGCATCCAATGTTTTTATCTGCTTGGGAATTTTCTGGGAGGGAAGGGATTATTGGCTCTGGTATTTGACCTCCTTCGACTCCATATCCCCTCTCAACATGCGTGTTCTTCATTCCAGGATCCACCGGATGGGTCGAGTAAATTGGATGAACAGTTTTCTGATGTCTTGATTTGCTTTTCTTTCCTGCAAAATATGAAGATGAAGCAGAGTGAAACCTTAGGAAAGGAAGACAAATAAAATGATTTAAGAAAAAAGAAAAAAAATAAAATAAAATCACAATTTATACCGCAGCAGAATGGAAAACAGCAAAATGGCATCTCCGCAGCAACATAAAAAAATTGATTAGCATACTCCCTTTATATAAACGAAAACAGAGCGGCGAAGAAAAAAACAGAAGAAAGAAGGTTGCCCTCAATTTCAGCGGGAGTGATGACACGAGACAGAGTTAGGAGCATCAATGCTCCTAAAAAATGGTATCATGTCATTATATTAAAGGCAAATAAATGGCCATTTTCCACGTGGCAAAAATGCGCGAAGCAAGGAAAAAAGAAGAGAGAAAGTAGACTAGCCTCGAAAAAAATCAGTGTGATACCGATAAAGCAGAAACCTATCGTGAAATTTGATTCCGAAGAGTGTTGGAATTTTGTAAGAGATTGGAATCCCTTCTCTAAGAGCTGATCGAACGGTTTGGTTCTAGCCTAGCAGCAAAAGAAACCAAGCACGACCACCGGAAGACATGTCATTCATAACTCTTAATCATGACGTGTCGTTCATTTTTGGCTGGACTCCCCTTCAGTTGACAACAAACAGGGGATGCCTTTTGTCAATATAAAGAAGGAAAGGAAACCCTAATAATAATAATAA
>Ga0325410_1003858_pt1 | contig 16861 bp, 16 predicted proteins | sample PopdelMetagenome_16_FD_206182 | JGI IMG/M metagenome (GOLD analysis project Ga0325410, IMG submission 206182) | Populus deltoides microbial communities from Bellville, Georgia, United States - Xylem-PdIQD-R3 | ecosystem: Host-associated > Plants > Phyllosphere > Stem > Wood/Secondary xylem...
ATGTTTGCCACAAAACCGGGCCCAATTAGGGACTAGCCCTGGCAAGACTCTTGTGAGTGATGTCACGCGATTGAAAAGTTACAGTACTTTAAATGAGCTTATCCTCTCCTATCCAATAAAAGAATTATGCCTTCGTAATCTTTGGAATTACAGTCTCAGCACCACACATGACCTCGTTTAAATAAACATATCTTCCCTTATCCTCGAGAATTTATTTAGTGGATCCACGCTCGGCGCTCAGATTAACGACGTCCCTTCAGGGGCTAATCAATCAAGGATCTCTTAATTAATCTCACTTGGATCTTCTCGAGCAAATTGATGGCTATATCTGTATTTTCAAAGACAATAATGCGACAATGCTCTGGCTCACTGCTTTGAGCCGCAATAGTACAGCCTAGGCATGGGCTTTATCATCCTCTCCGTTCTCTTTAATTGTCTTGGCTTCAGACAGGAGAACCTTATCTCGAGAATTGGGTGTTTATCTAAGCAGCCGACCTCATACTACCAACCACAAATATTATTGTCAATAAGGAAAATGCCAAGATATATTAATCAAAAAACTCTCCTAGCAAATCCAAGATTAGCATTATTGCCCATCTCGAATCCAAGATAAAAATTTACACCTACCATAAACCCAAGCATGACGCGTGCTAATTTGTCAATAGGACTATAGGGAGCCATTAATCTATGCTGTCTCGCGCCTTTCCTCCTTATCTTTCCCTGCCATTCATTATTCATATTATTATCCTGATCTTGTGGAATACTCTCGTCCATTAATTATTATAGCATATTAGTGCACAAAAAATACTGTACTTTACCTATCAAAGCACTCTGTTGATTTGCTTCAGGATAAACTTGAAGAGATTGATTTTCTTTTGGCACAACTTCTTATAAAAATGTTGAGGTGTCCTGATTCTAAATATAATGATGATGAAATTTTTCACCAAAAAAAAATGATGATGAAATTACATCGGTGACAAGAAAAGGTTCAGCAACCTACCAGCCACGAGCGCTTCAACGTTGCCCACACAAAAAAAAAAAAAAAATTATTGATTTAGGAACAAAATATGTATTCGTCATTGAACCTGGGAAGATTTTGCAGGGAGATGTCTATAATATCTATTTTTCAATGCATGGAATATTGGTAAATCTTCTTATCACTTAGTTTCAGTGAAAGAAAATAAATTAAATTAAAAAAAAAAAAAAGGATGAAGGGTCAACTGTTTGGAAGCATATCCTAGGAGGCCAAGTTGAGCCAACGACCTTATCTGTTTATCTTTATGCAAGAAAATAACAGGAAAAGGAGAGTCAAAGATATGGGCATGGAGGACACGTGGCACGGAGTTGGAAGCTGGCAACATGTCCACTTGTACACAAAGGATGCATCCCATATGTCAAAGATAGAAAAAAATGTAGAGAATTGAATAGAGGAACGTGGGAATGCAGCCGCAGCAGCAGCAGCAGCAGCAGCTAGCAGCCCTAAACACCGTCTTTTTGGGCTTATAAATAGCAGAGACCGTTTTGCATTATATCCCACAACCGCAAATCTTCACGTGCTTTGCATTTCGAAGTTCTTCTTTATCTGTTTGTTTCCTTCTTTCGTTTTCACTCTGCAACTGCATACCTTATCTACTGCTGCTACCTATCTGTGTTGTTTTCTTGGGTGTCCTTTTGGGGTCAGTAGAGTTTGCTCCCTCTTTTTGCTTGGTGTCTTTTCGTTTCAGTGTGGTCGTTGTTGTAGACTGCTAAATAGTAGTTTTGTTCGTTGGTTGACAAAGAAAGCTTAAAAAATCTATCTCAGCATGGAAAACAAAAGGCAAGTCGTTGCTTCTTCTTTTGATCATCTTTTTGGTCCTAAAGACTCTTCCTCTTCATCATCCGCCTCAAGTGGGATATTCGAGTCCATTTTTCCTCATCCATCAAAGGTACACTTCACGACCTTCTTTAATTTGTTGCACTTTTATGCATGCGTTGCCGGGTGGGGTTTTGCCCTCTCGCCATCAGCCCAACAATCAGTAATGACGGATTAAAATGCAAGGTTTCCATGGTTCTCCTGGTTTTTGTTACCATATTTAGTTGCCGGGGTAGCAAAGTAACTAAAAATATTAACATAAAAAGGAAAAAAGGGATGTTAAGCAAAAGACAGAGAATAGAAAAGAAAGAAATCCCTTTTGTAATAATTATTAGCTTGAGAAGGTAGGGGTGAGAAATCTCAAAATACTCAGTTAGTCATTAACAATACTTATTCAATGGACTTGATTTGAAAAGAGAGACAAATATGAAAAACAAAAGAAAAAATCACATCAATATCCACATAAAAAGAGATAAAAATAAGTATCGATAGCTACTCCATTTCATATATAATTGAAGTACTACATGTGCTGTAAATAGAGTGCTGTGAGTTTGTCTCCTGGATCGATATTATAATTCTGATAAAAGAAACAGAGAGAACATTACAGTTTTTGTTGTACTTGTTGAAAGTGCTGAGATTTTCTATCTTTTAACTGTTCCGATTCAGGTGCCAGCTGGGAGGGACTCTGGAGTTATGGAAAATCATGGTGGCAGGGGAAAATATGCGAATCGAGGTATGTGATCAAAACTTTTTGTTGCTAGAGCAGAAAGTATGCCTCCATTATAATTTATATTGCACAATTACTCTCTTGTAGGTTGTTCTCTGATCAGTTCTCTAGGCTTGATATGGATGCTATATAATTTTTGGTTGTTTTCAGATAATGTCGCTCAGAAAGCCAAGGGAGAGGGCAGTGGCAAAGGCAAGAGTGCAGTGTTTCAGAATGAAACACCAGAACCATGCTACCTCAGCTCGTCAATCTACTACGGTGGTCAAGAGAACTATTCTCCAAGAACCAAGAACTCAGAATATCAACATGTTGTGAGTAGTGAATTTGTCAATAAACTAATACGTGTGTGGAAGTTAAGAGTATGTCATCCAATACTGATCATGCATCATAAGATGCATTACAATAATAATGGAACATGACAGCTTGATTTATTTTACTCTTATTAGCTGTTGAAGTGATAGCTGACTTTTTCTTTTTTCCCCTTGAACAGTTCAAGAAAGATGATGAAAAGGAAAATCCCAATGGCAACGATCCGAACAGTGCTTCAAGGGGGAACTGGTGGCAGGGTATGATATCTGTATAGTTGTAAATATGTGGTATTATGATGTTATTTTATGACAGTGTGATAAATTTTGATCCAATGCATTTTTGCAGGTTCACTCTATTATTAGGCATCTAGCCCCATTTTATCAAAGTGCAGAGCACCAACAAATTGAGGTGCGCAAAATTAGTGATCCATTGTGCATCCATTTAAGAATTTTGTAATCAATTACTCGCATATACTAGTCACTCTTGATTTCTCAAAAGGAAAGAAAATATTATCGTAAGACAACGTTTGAAGACATCAGAAAATTGCCATTATAAAAAAAAAACCAGAACATTGTAATTCACATGCATGTTGGCTCTCTCTTCTTTGCATAAATATGCATATTACTCTTCTTCTTTGCCTTTTACAGGCCATTCAGATGATTAATGGTGTTTGTTTAATTCGATGCAGGAATTATGACTATGAGATCCCTCAATATAGACCATGGAACTAAGAAACTAAAAGAGATTAGTAAAGACTAGTACAGCTTAATATGGAAGGCAGGACAAGGAGGCATATTGTTGGGTTCTTTTTGTGCCAACTAGTTGTATGCACGAGTTGATATATTGCTGTGGGAGTTTTATGCTTTCATTCCTTGCAGAATCTTGTATATTAACCAAATCCGTCAAGTAGTCCAGTCATGAACTATATATTATTCTACCTGTCTTTGGACTGTTATGGTCTAATTCTATTCTCTCCCTCTAAAAATCGTACTGTTCAAATTCAAGCTTGTGCCATATTATAGCTTCTGCTGTGACAGATATTGACTAAATTCAGAAAGTATAAATGGAGAAATATTAACTTGTATGAACTAGAATTGCTCCCTGCAAATCAGCAACTGGAAATGGTAGAGACATGAGTAGATCATGATTGCGCCTGCCTTGTTAATTATTTAAACACATGATTCGAGAAGAACTGTCTTTTATTCTTGAATCGGGTATCTCAAGCAGCACGAATATCTAATGGCCACTCATTACTAGTTTTAAAGGTTGTTGATCCACAGAGTCTGCAAGTCCGATTAATAGAGCACTATGGAGACCCATGCTCTTCTTTCTATGATATTCAAGCCCATTTGCGCAGAGGAGTTACCTTTTCTATTTTCATGCCATCAAATTGTAGGTGTAAAACACAGCCTGTCCGGCGGGTCGAAGAACCAAGGCAGTGAGCGGTGGACTAATTTACATTAGAAAGAAAGGGAATCTACTGGGAAAAATAAAAAACGAAAACAAAACGCAATTGATCGGTCCAAAGGAGATTAAACACCAACAGTTTATTTATTATTCAGATGTCTGGATGTTACATTAAATTTGGTAGCTAGAAGAACTAGCAACAAGGATGTGAACTCCAGCAGGTTGGTAGAAGTACATTACAGGGGGAGCGCTGTTCATACTATTCATTCTTCAGGGTAAAGTGTAAGCTGCAAGAGAAAAGAAGCAAATTTAAACGGTTACAATAGTAGTCAATAAATCATACTGATATTGAGAAAAACAAGAGAAAGGCAACAGGAAGAAATATAGAAGACTTGAAACAGAGGCAATTTGTGAACCTACCTCCACACTTGTAGCCCACAGGACGATCAGCAATGTTGCAACGTTTGGGAATTGTCATTGCAATTTCTGGGTCGATTCCAGAGCTCTTAGCTGTGTTCGAAAGCATAACAGCGCATAGGCAGGCTGGATTCTGTTCAATTTTCTTAACCCGGGCGCAACATTGGCTAGAAACTGAAGCATTCTCATCCTGTGCTGCTGATGCACAAGGAGCCAGCTTGAATGCCTCTTTGTCAGGAGTAGTGGTTTTCCCACATTCACCAGCCCCGTCAACTTGATTGAACAAAGCAATGCTGAGAGTTGCAAGAAACATAACAAAGCAAATGTTCTTCATTGGAGTTGCCATTTCTTCAATGCAGAGCACGAGTAATGCTCTACCTCGCAGGATTTTATACTTAAACTAGCAGCTGAATGGTGCTTGCACTTGAATCCCGTAAACAATAGTGAAAGTAGCACTACAAGTAAAAGGTCATTTTGTTTATTGCAATACCTACTCCTTCCACATTGGATTCCGAACTTACCTGGTAAATTTTAGCCAATGACGGCAAGTGCTCCCTAAAAGTCTTCGGAACCATTCCATTGCTTTTTAGTGTTTCTCAAAGGGGAAAATGGGAGCTTTTCATGAGCAATTGACAGCATAGCAGTGTACTCAAATCTATGAAGATGTCACCGTTATTGCCCTCTAATGTTCACACTACTGTGAAAGATTCCGAGTTTCCTCTCCAAATGCTCTAAAGTAATAGGTAGTAGTGCAAGGCACCACATGACCAAGAGGTGCTTACCAGAACACACCACTTGTAGAAATGATCGATTGCACCCGCTGACCTTTTTCCCCGGAATATTTATTTGGGTATGTGACAATAAAAAAGACAGAACGCTAAATGTTAATCTCTGTCCTGCAAGTATAGAATCACTGACCTTCATCAGAATCCACTGTCAATTCCATCATGTAGGCAACTTCGAATTCTTGACAGAGGGAGAAACAAAATGCATTTATCCTTCACAGAGGGAAAAAAACGATAAAGGTTAATCAAATCATTTCCATCTTCTTTCTACGCAACATCAATCAAACAGCTGCACTCACAGCCTTACATTTCCTTCACTTCTGCTCTTCCATCTGGATACCACACTAACACAGAAAGCATCATGTATTTCAAACTGTTGATATAAAAGTTTTACTTCAACTTAATTGGAGTTCGACACAGTCTAGAGCAGCAATTTCTTCTTTTCAGATACCTCCAAGACATTTTCCCCTCTCCATCACCCCAACCATATCTCACAATAGGCCCTTCAACACCTATCAAAAATGTTAAATTAATATAGCTTACTTTGGTGAGGTAACAAAGAGTACCGGAGGTGAAGACCAAATAGAACATACCCACAGGACAAACAGAAGAGACAATAAATGAAAACTAGGAATATGTAGACAACCGGCGATCATAAGAACCAAGGCACAACTCATTTTGTCAGGTAAAAGTTCTAGGATCATCCTAATGAGTATCCACCAAAGGACAAAACATCATCTACCATATTTCAGCATTATTGCTGTCACGTTTTTTCCCCCATGAAAAGGAATCCGAGGGGTATCCATTGCCTGATTGTACTCCGATTACGAAAGAGAAGTGTAGTCCTTATCCAGGGAAGTGGAGAGCCATTAAACTGAAACCTTAATGATTTGCACCAGGGGAAGAAAGAAACAAAAACCCCTCAAGTTTTACACCCTTAATCGTCGATACTCAATGAACAGTGTTCATCCTCTAATAGCGTATTGCCATTTCCATTTCAACTCGCTCCTTGATTGTAAATCTATTACCTCACAAGTTATATTTGACACGAGCCTACCACGGTAAACCTTAATACATGCTTCCCCTTGCTTGTTGCAACATGGTTCCACGTTCTAGACTTTCTTGCACGGTTACTCAACCATCTTACACTAATTGCCTATCCCATATCACTGGACTATTCTCACTAACCTGTTAAGAAATCAGATTCATATAAGTGGAAGCATGATCCCACTTCTCCTTAATTCTACTCTCTAGTCATAACTCAACCCAAGATTACTAGTCCATCTCACCATCATTAAGCCTCCCGCTTTTCTACTTCCTCTTTCTGCCAAAACAACTCCAAAACATTTCCCACCATTTTTATCGCACCTATCATTAATGATTAATTACACCGCCCACATTAAATTATGCCAAATCAAACATTAAAAAAAAGGAAAAGAAAACACAGACCCTGATATCATGCGGATGATGCAACAAACACAAACAACAGTGATCCTATTATCTCGAACTATCCATTGTACTCCGCATGTTATCGGGCAAACTGGTTTGTTATGATATTTGAAGACGAATAGCATCATTCTATAAACAATTTAAGCCTACGTAACAAAAATCACAAAAACATACTAAAATCACTTCTCAAGTCCATTAATAAAACCAACTTGCACATGTATTACATATCGGAAAGCCTACAACATGGAAGAAACACTTCCATTTTTTACTTCATTGGATACAATTATCCTCTCACATAAATCACACAACATTAAATACTACATTAACACAACTAGCGAGTAAAAGCGTACAAAACAATTGAAACATAAACCAAAAGGGCAACAGGAACCAAAATAACAAGCGGAACAACAGCAGCATAAATATGTCCGTTTCCACAACCCAAACTCCCAAGCTTTAACTGAACAACATTAACAAGTGCCAGCATCAAGAACACGCATCCACAAACCGACCCAATACCCGAAACCAACATCCCAACCCGAATCAAATTCTTATTCACGTGCGCTAACATAAGCTCCGCCGCCTCCAAATAATTTCCATGAGTGTGATTCGAAGTTTTAGCGACCCTGATAGCTTGTTTAAGAGCGAGAGCGATCAGGCTAGAGAAGAGAAAGGAGCTGAATGAGTACACGTGGAAGGCGATCAAATCTTCAGCGATTTTGGGGCTTGGAGAGCAGGAGATGGGGTCATTGGGGCCAATAAGAGTGTTGGTGGGATCAGTTGGGTTCCAAGCTAGGCCAATGAAGACGGCTAGTGTGAATAGGGAGTTCACATTTACGATCCCGTCTAAGGCGGTGATATGGATGCTGGTTGTCATTGGGATTTGAAATTGAGATGTCGGATGTGTTAAATCAGGGGAGGGTTTATGTGGGAAATTGTGGGATTTCCTTGAGTGACTGATTAGGGTTTGTTTTTCTGGTTTTGAGCTTCTCCTCGTAGGAAATGGGGAAGGAAGTTGCGAGAAGGTAAGGAGGAAGAGTAAGAGTGACGATTTGTTTGGACAAGGAGAGCGGACGGTTTTTAGAACTTTATGCAACGTGTCACGACGTAAATAAGAGTGCGCATTACGCTTTCTTTCTTTGGAAGGGCAAAATGTGAAAGAAGGAGGAAAGGGAAAAAAGATGCGCCGTTGCCGGGGATCGAACCCGGGTCACCCGCGTGACAGGCGGGAATACTCACCACTATACTACAACGACTTTCTTGAGAAGATATTTTCATAAAATTAATATACTTAATTTCATTGCCAATTGTTTACCGAATTAGTAGAACCTTTTTGGTGCGGGAAAACCACTACAGATGCCTTAATTCACAGTAAATTATAGTAGTGAATTACATTTTTTTTTTTCAGACGGTCTTTCAAGGGTAAAAGAACTTTTTTTAAGTATTCGGTTGTTATTTCTAGATTTATTCGAGGTATCTCAAGTGGATTTGGTCATTGTTATTATAATTGATTTTTTTTTATTCAATATCAATTTTTTTTTAATTTTAGATTTCTTTCTTACTTTTTATTATTATTTATTTTATTTTGGATATTTTTTTATTAAAAAAAATTTACAATTTCATCATTATTGTTATATTTATATATCAGATTTATTCTTTTTTTTATTGTTATTTTTAACATTGACAAGTTTTTAAATTTGATTTTTTTTCTGATTTTATTCTTCAACATTAAATTAAGCTTCTTAAATAACCTCAATTCTAGGAATTAACCGGTTGCAAGTTTGAGAAATTAATTTAGATTTAAGAGATTCTTCCAAGTTAATTTATTGAATTTTCTCCTTTTTTTTTAAATCATGTTTTTTAGTTTTATCAGTTGACATTTGATTTAACTAGATATTAATCCTTGTAGTTTAAGTTTTTTTCTTTGTATAGAGTTTTTCATTGCTTTTAAAAAATACATGAGTTATATCTGGGTTTTTTATATTTTTTAATATTATATTTAGCTTATTTTTAAATAATATTTTTTAAATTAAATGAAATAAATTGCTCAATATTTATTTTCAAAAAATATATTACCTAGAATGTCATTATCTCCATTTATTTTAATATTTTTTTAAGGTTATAAAAAGAGTATTTAACTCGTTGTGTGGTTTGAGGTAAAAAAATTATTTGTTTTGTTTTGTTTTTGTTACATCATATTTTTCTTGTTTTATCCTTCAGCATTTAATTATTTAAATATTGAGTTTTTTTATTTTTATATGATTTTGACTAATTTTTAAAATGACATAGATTATCTCAGTTTTTTTTATTTACTGTTCACTGTTATTTTTTAATTATATTATTAAATTAACTCGACTTAATGAATTCAATCAGATCAGTTAATAGAGTCTCAATTTTTTCCTTTTTCTTTAAAAACAATGGTTTGGATTGCATCATATTTCAGTTTGGATTTCATAGTGTTGTCACGAGCTCAAACCTCAAATCAAGAGTTTCATGGGTTAAATATGGATAGTCCTGATCAATCCAATGTGCTAGTGTTTTAATATATTTTAAAAAAACAATATCATCCAATATTTCACCATCTCAATATTTTATTCATTTGCAATCAAATATTTTATCTTTAATTTTTATTTATTTGCTAGCGTAACAATCTACATTAATTTAAATATTATTTTTAATGTTAGTTTTCATCACTCAATCGTACAACTGTTTAACTAATCTATATCAACTTAAACATTTTATTTGTACAAAATAAAAGGATTAAAAACTTATATATATTTATATAAGATGGTTGATTAACCATGCTTGAAAAAAAAGGAGAAAATTAAAATTAATATTCCATAAGTTTTAATCTAGTTAACTATATAAGCCTCTGGTGGTTTTAAGATGACTCCAATTCGTAAACTTTTAAAAAACAAGTTCAAGGTTTGACCAGTTAAATTACTCTTAAAATTATTTCATCTTCAATTTATATATTGTGTGTTTATTTATATGATTTGACACACTTCTATCAAAATGGGCATTTGGTCTAGTGGTATGATTCTCGCTTAGGGTGCGAGAGGTCCCGAGTTCAATTCTCGGAATGCCCCATCATCGAAGAAAGTTTTACTCCGCGTACCAAAAAGAAATGGGAAAAAGCTACTGACAAGAACAACCAATAACTCAAAGAATAATGAACTTTTTTTGGTTTGAATATAAAGCTATTGACAGTAACAATCAAGAACTCAAAGAAGAAATTAAAATCGTAAACAACAATAAATATCAGAAGGTTCTCCAGCATGAACAATCCTAATTCTCAAGCTATATTTCAATTTTCATTGTCAGGTTACAATATATTTGGGAGCACTTTGAGGCAATTTAGTCACATTTTTTTGGGTCGGTGAGTCCTTTTCCGGCCCCAAATCCTCTCTTAGATTTGTCTTTGGATTTGGACAAGATCCTTCGTTTGTATTACCACATATCTTTGGTCTTGAATCAACACCAAGATAGTTCGTCAGAACTCTCTTCACACCAAAACCACGACGGTGAGGCTTGTTGTTATCGTTGTTGGAAGTGGTGATACTGTGGAGGAATGGAGTTCTCTCTCCCCGTACAGGACTAATAAGCGGCATAGGTGAAAAGCTCGATGTGCTAAATGTTGTTTTGTATGAAGTGCCTGAGACAGGCACAGAGTAGGGAATTGAAACCTTCTTGTGAGAAATCACACTGACTGTTGGAACCGAAGACAATTTGTCCGAATGTTTAGTCAAGTCATCCACGTATAACAAGTCATCAATACGGGCCACAATACTAAACGCCAAGCTCTCCAGAACTCTTGAATAGCTCTCGATAATTGATTTCCCAACATCCTAAAAGTTGAAAAACAAGTCAAGTTGATACGAAGAATTTAGGAAACAGAAAAGGTGGGGATGGTGGGGTTGAAGTAATAATGGAGCGAGTGAGATAGAGCTAACCTTGTTGAATTGGATTTTGCTGGTGTCCAAGGTGGTCTGGGTTAGATTAGGGAACCACTGCTTCAAGGAAAGCAGGAGACTTTCAGCTCTTTCTGCAAGCAATTCCCTCTTATCTCCATCAACTATTAAGTCCTTGACCATCTCCCATGATGACTTTGTAGTGGAGCGGTTTGGATTAGGTGGGGGTCTTGAATGAGCTCTCCGACGCCATACATAAATTGCCGATTCCACACGATTTGCAATATCTAGAGCAACATGTTCAGATGACAGATCAAGGCAATCAAGCAGGCACTCTGCAGAGAACTGGTCTGAAGTAATATATCGGTACACAAGGTCCCCTAAACAAGCTCTCCCATTCTGAAAATAAATTAACAACCGACTGTCACATACCCTTAACACAGAAAAATCTATGCAAATCATTGAAAGTTATTGTGCCTCATCAGAAGATTCATGAAATGCGTCTACTTTACATTTAAACACATATGATAAACCAGAAACTGCCTACAATATTAGAAAGAAACATAAAGATTTGGATCAATGGAATCAAGTCAATACAAAAAAGTTGAGCATATAATTAGGAAATATTGAGAAAATTGTGAATGCAGTGTTGATTCCATAACATAACAAAAAAATCAAGCAGAGTTTGACACAGGAACAGAACAAAAAAATCTGGTGCATTGCCAGATTTAACCTTTGGAAGAGCTTCCAAGTACGAGTCAGGAATATCCATTTCAGCTAAAGCGACACTGTTGATTGCCATTGCAGCTTTCAGTATTTGATTGGTGCATTCACGTGTGTGGTTCAACTGCTTTCTTGTATCATTACTGAGACCACCAGCTGGGACACGGGGTACGGGTAGCCACCATTTTTCTTCTTGCCTCTGTATTGTTTTACGGAAAGAGGCTGACCCATCTGCATCTGGGGCTACAATCCCTTGATCAACATACCAAAACTCTGTGTCCGTGAAACTATCTAAAACTTCCTGTCATTGAAGGGAACAGACTAATGACTTCCAAAATGATCAGATATGAAGAGAGAGGGAGAGAGATTAAAGTAACAATTAGGGCTAAATCTTACAAGAAGCATATTGTCTAGTTTACTCAGAGCTGGTAGATTTATAAAAAGATCGGATCTAAGCCTGCAAGTCATGACCTGCAAAATGCAGAAACTAATTACATCGAAAAACAAACAAAAGAAAAGGAAAAATTGAGTTGATTTCAAATGAATTAATTGGATCTTCTTTTTCTCGGGGACTCTATCCTAAAAATCTTAACTAGCACAAGCTTTCTTCACACAAGGGTACGGAAACGACAACTTGAATACATCCTAGAATAAATTTTAGGCTATAAACAGTACACAGTTCAAGAATCAGTTATCAGATTGTTGAAAATAAATACACGGATTGGGGAGGGGAAGCATATATTACAGTCATGTTATGTTGGTTTATCATCAGAACAGTCGAGAAACTAAAATCCAACAGCCAAATTGCTTAATTAAGCTCTGTTCTAAGATTCTTATTCTTTTCCTTGACCTTGCCAGCAAATTTCCATTGTACATTTCTAAAATTGGGACCATAATAGAATTACCTCAAGCTTACTACCATCAGGAAATGTCTGCCAGGAGGGTATTAATTCCACAATGTGATCTCCAACACAAAGAAGTAACTCCATCTCTCTTCTCCACATTGATTTCTTCTCTGCAGGCAATGGCTCTAGTCTCCACAGTTGCCCAAAAACATGACCTACATGTTGCATAACCAAGATCAAATTAAAATGAAACTGCAGAACTGGGAACCAAGGCTCCACACACACAACACGGATTGAGAGAGAAAGAGATCATACCACACAAATTGGTGATGGCATTTGATATAGCCAAAGCTGTGCAAACCCCTTTTCCAGACCCTGACATATCCTCACCAAGCAACAATTTTGCAAACCTCTCCTTCATCATATCAATCTCTACACAAAATCATCCCCAAAAGAAATGGAGAAAAAGTCAGCTTCCTAATAATCATAAAGTGGGCATATACCTCAATCAAAAAATTAAAAAAAATGGCAATTTTGAAATTTGAATTTTTTGAAACATGAGAGGCATCTATCTATAACTGAAAAAAAAGTAAAAAGGCACCAAAACCAACCTGAAAGCTTTGATCCTAGCTTTCTGAATTTTGAATCCTCCAAATGGGCTTTCTTTTCTTCACTTCCATTTCCAATAGAGACCAAGCTCTTGCACTCTCCAGATTTCCTTATAGGCCAGCCCAGAGGAGATGGTGAAGCACACCCATTATTTGTCTTAGCTACCTCACCAGAACTACTCCCAGAACTCGAGTTGCTACTCTCTCTTGAATCGGTCAGTAACTCAGACCCATCTTTCCTCTTCTTCTCAAATCCTCCCCCACCACAACTCTTCTTCGCCATTGTTTCCATTCTTAACAAAAAAGGGGAGTTTAACTTTTCGAAACCTAAAAGCTCAATTCCTTGCAGGATTCACCAAAACCATAATTCCACTAGCTAGTTACCGCTACAAAGTACATGGGTTTTGGATGTGGCTCATGATTTGAAGTTGCAATAAAACCAAGTAGTTACAAGAAATGAAAGAGAATCAATCAGATTATTCTATCTTTTCGTTGAGGGGGTTTGTTCTTTATATTTATATTCTGTTTGTCTAGCTTCAAAATTTGATTTTTGAAGATCAGAAGGCAAACTGCTGTCAAAGGATCACATGCCATAAGCTAACGTCTCTCTTTGTTTTTTTATTTGCTTTGTTTCTCCTAGTGTTTGTTACTATGCTGTTTTTTTAAAATATTTTTTCGTTTGAAATTTATTAAAATATTTTTTATTTATTAAATTTTATTTTTAATATCACCCTAATAAAATAAAAAAATCTAAAATTTAAAAAAAACAAAGCAACAACACAGAAACAAAGACTTAGAATACGTTCAAAATAATATTAAAACAACATGGTCAGGTCAGGTGGCTGTAAGCGGACGGGTGTGTCAATGCCCTCTCAAATTACATTCTTGCCCTGTTTGTTTTACCCATGGCCACGTCTTTTTGAAATTTTTTTATACCGTCTTTCCTCGTACGTACCTCGTCATACAAAGGGGAGATCAAGAGATAGATTAGATTGAGAGTAAAAGTACTATTCTAGTACTATCGAATAAATAAATGCAAGGCCATGGACGTCTACACTCTCAAGTATGGATTGATATTTTACTTTTTATTTTATTTTACTATCTATTAATAAAAATTAATCTTAAAATAATATAGATTTGTTCAAATATTATTAGATGCTGGCCAAGGTCTTTGAAAAATAGAGGGAAAATGATTTATAGTTTTCCTTTTCTATTTGTTTTCGAATTCTTTGTCCTGATATAATCTGTAATCTTTGATGAAGGTATTCTAGCTAGCCATGAGCTCATAAAAGAGAGACAACACAAGCTTTACATAGAGGGAAAGAAAATACAAGGTATACACTCACGTTTTGTTTTCGTTTTTTTTATTTTTTTAAAGCGTCTGCACTGCTCAAAGTATTCATTTAGTAGAAATTATTGAGCAGTTATTTAGCATTTATATGCTCACCTGTAACTTTCATGCAAGGAAATAGAAAATTGATAGAACGGGTGGGTTAGGTTGACGTTGAAAAATAAATTTGAGTTTGCATCGGCTCTTTCTAACGCAGTAACTTTTTTTTTTAGAACGGGTAGGTTAGGTTTTTTTATAAAAAAATTAGTGGATGTCGGCAGGACATGAATGAAGTATACATGCTAATTCTGAGAGGTATAACTCACTATTCGGACTCTAAGTTCACTCTTTAAATATTACTAGTTCAAGTCTTACAAACTTCAGGATTACTAGAGACTTATATGATTATTAATTTTAGAGTTCGTGAGATTAGTCGAGGTACGCACAAGGTAGTCCAGACATCTATATTAATAAAAAAAAAGGTATATATGCATGTAAATAAAAACCATAATTACATGAATGTATTTTCTTAGTGATATACATGATTTAATATTCATTGAACATTATATTCTTTAAGGGTGTTTATTGGATCGGATTGGATAAATAGCCATTTCAGACCCAGTTAATTGCTACCGTTGGTTGTGACCCACTTTCAGCACCCAATCTCATACAAAAAGCAGATGCTATTATCAACTCTGCGCCCGCCCGTGTTTATTAATGGTGGTTAATTCGTTATGATAAAAACTCATTTTTCACATCAAGGTAACGATAAAAAAAATTAAATAAAATAATAATTTTTTTTTAAAGGACGGCCGACCGTAAACTTGTGTTTTGTCTCATGGATGGGAGTGGGGAGTGGGGACAGGCCAGTTTGGCTGGTGATTAACAAATGATAATATTACATAACATGGTGGGAAATTAAGGGTCATGATGGTAGATAGAGATTTTGGTGATATAGCCGTTTGAGAGAGATATAGAAAGAGATAAACAGCAGGGAGTGCTTTTACCGTTCTCCATGCATTGCAGCAGAGGACCTTACCTAACCCAACAGCAATATTTAACCATCTTCAATTATCTTTCACTGCTTCAAAGTAGACATGTTAACCCTTCTGACTTGTGTTTTTATGAAAAAGGTTGAGGATTCCAGGATGTTTTGTTTGACCGTTGTCTCTAACATCGTGCCCCTGCATTGATCATGTCACGGAAACTGAGTTGTAAGGGGGCAGGGCACCACAAAAATCTACTTAGCCAATCATCTAACCTCTCTACCTCTTTTATTTTCCAGTGCAAGAAAGCATTTCGATTAAGCAGAGAGCCCTGAGAACCCATTTCCCACCACCTGCACTTCCACTAATCGACGTTGAGAAATTATCTTACGACCGTGACTTGAGCGCAGTTATCGTAGTCCAGTGATTGCTGCTATCCCAGGTCCCTCCCCTGCAATTTGCATCTAACTACAGTAGGAGATGATTAGAGCTGCTATAATCACTTGCTTAATCATCGATTGTATTAAGAATCAATTAATGTCATGTTTCGTTTATCTTGGATACAGGGAGAAGACACGAGGCCTTTAACTATTTAAGTCCGGTCAAAAGTTCAAAACATTAATTCCATGTGAAACGTCGACAGATTTCAATGGGATGCTGGGAGTCGGCGATCCTCTCTTTCCCGTGTTTCCTTTTCAAAAGCTTCATGTTCCTTTTGAGGTTCTCACTTACTTTGAGTTTCGACCTCCGCCCACTTAGCTGAGGGCAAGGCCCACCAACGGCTAGTTAAAAACAGATTGAAAACCCTCTAAGCAAAGGCCCAAAAAAAAAGCTTTGCTTTTGTGGCCGTCCGTGATGGCAAAAGGCAAAAAGCTTTCGATACAGGAATTGCAGCAAGTTATCCAAAGTTCATCCTCTTTCATTTTATCGTCCCGCCTTCTCAGTTCAACCTTGACAACGAGTGATTCTGTCACTTCAATAGCATGAAATGTTGATACACCCATTTTTATTATCAAATAATTAAAAATGATATTTCAGCTTCTTCTCCTTCATATTTTCCTGTGTTAGTATTGGTGAAATTGGCAGTCTCATATGTCTTGGAACGAAACCTTTTCATCTAAATTAACCAAGTAAAAGGTGTCATTAGTCAAAAGGATGGCATAAGCTTGCGCAAAAACCATTAACAAGAAATATATTCCACGATTTCTTCATTCAAAGTCTTCATTTAAAAACCATTAACAGGAAATAAATTAACTAAATAAAAAGTTATTTTTCAAAATATTTTTTACTTAAAAATATATTAAAATAATATTTTTTTTATTTTATAAACTTATTTTTAACATCAAAACAATATAAAAATTAAAAATTAAACCTCTTCAAATCTATTTTTAAAATACAGAAACAAAAGTGCTACCAGCAGTTTGTAATTAACCGGGCAGAAAAGAAGATTTACTTTTACCATAATACAAACGAAATTAATCATTATTACGAGAATGAGAAGTTATTTTAGTCTCT
>Ga0325410_1003859_pt1 | contig 16861 bp, 7 predicted proteins | sample PopdelMetagenome_16_FD_206182 | JGI IMG/M metagenome (GOLD analysis project Ga0325410, IMG submission 206182) | Populus deltoides microbial communities from Bellville, Georgia, United States - Xylem-PdIQD-R3 | ecosystem: Host-associated > Plants > Phyllosphere > Stem > Wood/Secondary xylem...
ATAAAAAAAATTATTTTTATATATTTTAAAATAAAAATATTTTTAAAAATAATTATTACTATATTTCTAAATACCTTTGAAAACAAACTTTTTAAACCAAAGAAAGGTGAGAAAAAAAATTAGCAAACCTTTGAAGACTGGGGATTGATTCATCAATCATCATATAGGCAGGGGTCTGGTTTGTAGTTATGTATTTTTTTAATAAATAGTAACATTTTTATTCTATGAGAGTATTTTTTTATTTCATTTTCAACATTTATGACATTGATTTTGAAAGTATTTTTTATTTATAAATAAATTAAAATAATATAAAAATATATTTTTTTAAAAAATAAATTTTTACTTGATGCTCAAACAAGTAGCTTAAAATTTAATACTTGTTAATCATAATTGGTTCAATGAGTTAATGTAGTAAATCAAGAATTTAAAGAATAACTCGAATTGAATTTTTAATTAAGTCGAATAAAAATTAATACAATAAAAATAAAATTGAATTACTTAATAGATTTTTAGTTAAATCTTGGTCAAGTTATATAAATGATTTTTCTTTAAATAAAACGATATTATTTTAATAAAAATAATTAATCTAATAATTCATATATTAATTTAATAATTTAATAATCCAAATCTTTTCCCAACTTAATCATTTGATAGGAAATAATAAGTATAAATTTATCTGGTTCCTTTTCTTCTTTTGTTTAAAAGTGACTCGAAAATTATTTTATTTTGCCGTTGCCAGAAGCAAGCGGACTGCAGATGAGCTGCCAAAGAAGAGAGGGGCAATTCAGTAACTGAAAAAGTGCGAGACATTATTGACTCCTTCGCCTTCGGTCTTTCAGTATGTACCCTTCTTGCTGGGGTCAATTTCCGGTTAAAAAAAAATATCTCCGATTTCCTCTCTTCCTCTCTAAATAATCGCGCCTAATTGCAACTCTCCCTCTCTCTCCCTGTAAAAACTCAAGTCTCTCGCTCTCTCTCTGTCTAACTTCATTTCTACTTCATCTTTCTCCTTAATTACCTAAACCCCAAACTTCCATTTCACTGTAAGTTACTTTCTCCCTCTCTCTTCATTTCTCCCTCTCTCCCTCTCTCTTCCTTTCCTCCTCTCTCCCTCTCTCTTGCAATTTCCTTATTTCCGAATTCTCGTTTAGTGCCAAATCGATCGATCGAATTTTATAGTTTAAAAAATCAGTGCTTTACAGTTCTAATTTGATTTCGTGTTTAACTTTTTTTTCTCGTTGTATTTGTAGATTCTCAGTGGAATTTTGTTGCATGCCTGCTACCATTAGACTTTGATTTAGTTTCTATCTTTCGAAATTCGAGGCTTTTGTTTTTTTAAATCTGTGTTCTTCTTGCTTTTTGATTGTTACTTCTCTCTCTCTCTCTCTCTCTCTCTTTTATCTTAGGAATCTTTCTTGTAATTCATGAATTTAGTGGTCAACGGTAGATAATTAAAATCAGTGCTGTTATTGGAGATCTAATACATCTAAAGTTAATGCTAGTATTTTTTTTGTTGTTGATTTTTTAATCAAGGTAGTGTAATTTTGATGTTTGTTGCAAATTGGAATGCTTTTTAAGAAATTATCATTACTCTTCTTCTGGGAGCTTTGCAGGTGATGTTTTTGTCTTAAGAAGTTGGGAATGATGTTTGATTGTGGTTCGAAATCGCAATATCTAGGTGGTGGTCAGAGAGACAAGTTTGTCAGGTAAAGTTTTAATGAAATTCTTGTTAGAGGTTATTGTGTTTGCTGGAATATTTTGTTTTATTTTTAAGCATTAAAGACATGTTTTTTTTCCCCTGATTCACAAAGAATTTTAAGTTAAGAAGAAAGATAATCAACAAGTCATTAGTGAGGTTTGAAATGAAAAAAAAAAAAAAAAACAGAAGAAGAAGAAGCCTCCTCATAAGCACATGAAAAGACGCCTATGTGAAGAAATGGTTGTGGTAGGAATAGGTTCTTGAAATTTTAAACATGATCACGAGTTTCAAAATTGTGGCGGGGTAGATGTAACTATTTGCATATGTTGCTGCTGCCCTTATCCAAGGTTGAGTATTTAGCTTCTTCTCTTGATCAGTTGAACCTAATTTTCGTGCTTATGGTTGTGTTGATAACACAATATATGGTTGAAGACATCTCTTTCTGTAGAATTAGAATCAGTTTAGAGGGCTGGTGTTATCTATGCAACTGTAAAGTTTGTCATATAAAATCTGCTCTAACATTTTTTTTAGTTGAATTGCAATATATGTATTCTTTTTGTGGTTAATGTTTTATGTTTGCTTCAATGATGTTTGTACTACTCTTGGCTTGTGGGAGGATTTTAGGATATTGAAATAAGTTAATAACACGCAACTTAGGATCTTATGATTTTATATATGATCAGAAAATGAGGCCAATATCAGTATCTGCTAGTCTAGTACTATTCTATAGTTTATGCTGGTAAGGTATCATAGAAAACAAGTTCTGCTATGTGGAAGATGCTGTGAGAGTGATGTTTTGCCATTTTGAAAACTTATTATGTAAGAAAGGTGCTTATGAACAGTTCTGTTGTCATACCCAGCCAAAACAATTTGCTTTATATAATTATCATCTACCCATTGTATGGTTATGTGATGCACTGATGTAGCTTTATGTACCTGTTCTCTCAGTTTATGTCATCATTCTCCAATATTGACTGGTTATGTGGATAGCAGATGAGATGTTCAGAATCTAACAGTTGATTTATTAAAGTTCTAGTATATGGGATGTTCAAAATCTATACTTCAATTATTAAAGTTTTTAATCCAATGTTTGACTGCATTATTCACCCAGTTGGAGGTTCCTTCAATAGATTTTAAAGGCTTATTTTTCTAATTATGTTAGGACTTCCTTCTTACCATTTTGAGAACCTTACTTTTTCCTGCTTCTAGGGTTCTGTAGTATGAATTATTTTTCCTTGAGCATCTGACTTTTTCGGTTTTGTCGTTTTTCTGTATCTTAGATTGGATGACTTGGATTCTAGGCTATCATCGCCTTCTAGTGCAGGAGGGAGAAATTGTGTGTTTGGTATTGAAGGATTTAGACGTACTGGTCAAGGAGCAGATACACCATCGAGATCTTTCAAGAGAGGAATCAGAAAAGGGTCTGAGGGACTCAAGTCTATTGGTCGGTCACTTAGATTCGGGGTCGCACGGGGAGTGTTTCCAGAAGATCTTAAAGTGTCAGAAAAGAAAATTTTTGATCCTCAAGATAAATTCCTCCAGTTCTGCAATAAACTGTTTCTCATATCATGTATTCTGGCGGTTTCTGTCGACCCTCTATTTTTTTATCTTCCAGTTTTTAGTGATTCAGAGACCTGTCTTGGAATAGATCGCAAATTAGCAACTATAGCAACAACTTTGCGAACAATTGTTGATGCTTTCTATCTTATACGCATGGCTCTCCAGTTCCGAACAGCTTACATTGCACCGTCTTCTCGGGTATTTGGGCGAGGTGAACTTGTTATAGATCCCACACAAATAGCCAAGCGGTACATGCAGAGATATTTCATCATTGATTTGCTTTCTGTCCTTCCCCTACCACAGGTATAGAAACTGTGGCACCCTCAGTATGTTGATTTGCTTTTGCAAAAAAAACTTATATCTCCCTCCTGTTCTGATCCTTTTGGACCTTATTTCATGCTTTCTGTTGCCTTTTTTATTCCCTTTTTACCCTTCATTCCCCCCCCCCCCCCACCCCCCGCTGTTTAGACTTGTATATTATACCTGAGCAAGATGCTGGTTTTCTTCATTTTCCATGACAGCTACATCAATTGCATTACTGAAATTTTATCAATTCCTCTTACTCGTTTGGTTATTATACATGCTTTATGATGGTTGACTATTTTCACTATATATTTTTGGATCATATCTTTTTCTTATACCACTATACACTTCTGTATACTGTACCACTGGAAATGTGAATTACAGAGAAGTAGATATTGTTTTCTAAATAGTAAAATACTAATTAAATCAAAAGTCCTAATCTAAATAGAAAAAAGAATCCGAATACAACAAGGTAAATAAAGATAATCTCGCACAGTAACTTCCGAGCCTTATTTGAAGGTCTTCCCAATCTCCGATCATCATGAAATTTTAACCTAATAGGAAACATGGCCTTCTGAATCTTCTGTCAAAATTACAGCTCGATCCAACAGTTGGATTAAAAATTTTGCTTGATTTACAAAACTGTCTTGGACTTATTAATTTCTCAAAACCAAAAAATCTTAACCATTAATGAAATATTTCAATAGACATTATTATGCCAAGAACATGAAAGAAATTTCCCCACATCACAGGGACTTTATAAATTATGGTGTTCCTTTGGTGTTATAAGAATGCTTTTGTGTTGTTTCTTTGAGAACTATTGTAACTAATAATGGAAGAGGATTGCAATTTTAGTCTGCTGAATTCATCATATCGTAGTTGCAAGCTAACAAGTACTTTGCAACATGCAAACAGCTCTTAGTCTTTTTGATTATTTTTCCTTGTGTGCAGATTGTGGTTTGGAGGTTTCTTCTGAGGTCAAAAGGTTCAGATGTCTTGGCTACAAAACAGGCCTTGCTTTACATCATCGTGCTTCAATATATTCCTAGATTCTTTCGAATCTTGCCCTTAACTTCAGAACTAAAAAGGACAGCAGGTGTCTTTGCCGAAACAGCCTGGGCTGGAGCTGCATATTATTTACTATTATACATGCTTGCTAGTCATGTAAGTTCTGTTTGGTTCAATAGCCTTCTCTTTTGGCAGTTTCTATTTTCTGTTCATTGGAACTCTCAGTTTTAGCATGTATGTTGTTATATTGGCATTGTTGTTCTGTAGCATGAGTATAGGTATAAGTATGCTTCACATAGAAGCTGCACATTAACCAGCATAATCCTTATTTCTCTTTTAGCATCAGAATGCCACTGTTCTCGTCTTAGACCTTTTTTTTGAGTAGTTGGACCTGGAAAAATATTATCCTTCTCATGCTATTGGATAGAATAATATCTCATACTGTCTTGATTGTTTGTTCATTCAATTCCAATCTTAAAAGTTATAATCTGAATAAGAATTCTTTGTTTGTTTATGATATGCAATCATATCAAAAATAAATCTGAATTCTTATGTTTTCATAATTGCAGTCAACTAATTCTTCAAAATATTGATGCAAAGATTGTCACTTGTTTCTATTTTTTGAGTTCTTTTTTCCAGATAGTTGGTTCGTTCTGGTACTTGTTAGCAGTAGAACGAAATGATGCATGCTGGCAGAAGAATTGTACTGCTGCTGTAAAATGCAAAAAAGATTTCTTGTACTGTGGCAATCGGGGTATGGAAGATTATGGTGCCTGGAACAGCTCCAATCTTAATTCAAATTGTTCAGCACAGGATAATAACCAATTTGATTATGGAATCTACTCAAATGCTTTGTCTTCTGGCATTGTTTCATCTAAGAATTTCGTTTCCAAGTACTGTTTCTGTTTATGGTGGGGGCTTCAGAATTTGAGGTAACTTAATTCTTATGTATAAGCATACTGTGTATATGTTTTCCATTTATGTGGAACTTCAGTATGGCATGACATTTTTTATAGCATATGATTTAAGGAAGACTTCTGAGAAGAACAGGGAATTAGGGAGAGTGATAGAAAACCTATATTCTATTAGGCTTCCTATATTTCAGTAGACTGGGCCTTGAAATCCATAAGGAGATCTTTGACTCCTCAAGAAACTAGGTTTCTTGAACTTCACAAGAAGAAGGAAATTCTTTAACTCAAATTTTCATGTATTAAATGGCTATAACATAATTCATTGTTTGTGTGCCTGTATACTCAGCCCAAAACCCCAATTCCAAAGAGTCCAACACTAAATAAGGAGCAAAATCCTGGAATCAATAGAAAGTTGTCCTAGAGGACAGTGTGTGAATTAATCAAATTTGAGATAAAGGTTGCTGGTATTGATTGCAGAGAACGATTCCCTGGAAACATACTCAGGAAAAGTTTTGTGAGTGTAGGGTCATTATGCATTTGGAAATTTATGATAAAATGAAAGAACGTACTTCACAAAATGTAAAATGAATTAATTGATCACTACTCTGACTTGTTGTCTGGCATGGGCATGGCCGAGCTTTTCTGAGTTTATATAGCTCTATAGATGTCTTTTTGCAAATATCACTTTCCCACATCCCTTTGTAAATCCATTATAGTCCCTTGCCTGCAGTTTTTTTTTTGGCACAAGTTGGTGTGTCGTAAAATAATTACCAGCTCATGTTTTTTAGGTTGTTATGTTGGCATCTGGGTTTTGGAGGACTTTTGAACATGGAATATCTTTTAGGGGGATGTTATCATGTCATTGTCTGCTTATTGGTTCATTTACCAATGGATTTGAGTGATTGTAAAGTCATATTGGTTTGTGTTTTCGAAGCAGCGTTGTTGAATTTTCAAGCTTATATTCTTCCTTGCTCTTTACTGCTTCATGCTATATGTGTTCTTTACCAGATCTGGCCTTTCATTCTACTCAATGCTATTTCTGGTCTTTACTCTATCTAATCTCAACCGCTCATTTGAATTAACAACTTCCTAAATCATGTTTCATAAAGTAAATCAGTTAGGCACGCACCTCAATATATGCACTATCTTGCCTCATCCTTCATCACTCACTAACCATTCTATGGAACACAAGGTTGTTGCTTGTTCATGTTAGCCTTAAATAGGGTTGAAATAAGTTGTTTGAACTAGTATTTAGTTCTTTCATTTGGTTGTTTGTGTTAGCTTGATGTTCCTGTTGTGCTTCTCTGTTGAGCTTTTATTTTATTTATTTGTTTTTTTTTTGTAAGCCAAAATCTTGATGTAGAAATGCTAAAAACCTCTTATACAAGATCCCACTCTGATTCTTGATTGTCCACTTAAATGAAACTAGATTGTATCCAGAATCATATTGTTAATGAGTTCAAATCTTGCACAGTCCATGCTGGAAACTGGGAATTACACTTTCAGATCTCTTTATCACCCCGTTGATAACCATATTTTGGATGTTTCCTTGAATAATAATTAAAATTAAAAAATTCAAACAAAACATGGTTTTCCTTCTTTATGCAAAACAAAACTCCTTGCATGCTCAACATGCCCACAATTTTGTCCTATGCGCATTGAAACTGCACCTTGATCCTTGCTGTAGGGGTCTGATGCAACATGAATAAGGGGTAGAGTTCTCAAGTTTTAAGGTTACTGCCCTAAAAACTGTAGAAGAACAGAAAAAATCTCTGAAATTTTATTAAAAGTTTGAGTAGTTTGAATCTTCTCAAATAAACTAGACATGTCTATTTATACTAGTTTCAGCCAAAAATCCTTTGTAGGAAATGATTCATAATTAAAACTTACCTAAATAATAGAATTCATCTAGCATTAGGATTCCTAAATAGTAAAATACTAATTAAATTAAAAGTCCTAATTTAAATAGAAAAAAGAATACAAATACAACAAGGTAAATAAAGACAATCTCGCACAATAACTTCCGAGCTTTATTTGAAGACCTTCCCGGTTTCTTATCATCATGAAATTTATCCAATATGAAACAGGGCTTTTCGAATCTTTTGTCAAAATTTTAGCTTGATTTAACAGTCAGATTAAAAGTTATGTTTTTTTTACCAAACTATGTTTTAGACTCTTCTCAAAACCTAAAAATCTTAACCATTAATGAAATAATGCAATAAATATGATTATGCTAAGAATAACGAAGAAACTTTCCACATCAGTCCTCTCTACTTCTAAAAAACTTAGCCTCAAGTTAACCGCCAGAAATTGAACTCTACCACCCTAAATATATGCATATTTCAAATATAACATTGTCACCAATTGATACATGAGATAGCTTGTTCCAAATTTCATAAATCCAATTTTAGCAAAGATATATTCATGTAGAATTTTTGAATATGGACAAAGCTTCTCCAGACCAAAAAAATCAACCTTGCATAAAATTGTCTTTTGAGATGATGGTAACTTTAGTTGATGTGTTTGGTCATCCCTTACAACAATGTCTTGACCATCAACTGATTTGTTAATTTCATAATATTTAAGCTTGGTTTGGACGACACATCTATATTTAAGTCCTTTTTGATGTCAACTTCAGCCTCTTGAGCAATTCCAACAACTTGTTCTGGCTTTTGTTTGTGTTTCAAAACCCTGAGAATCACTGCATGATACTAATTTAGGAACTTCTTTGATTTCTTCTTCACTGGTAGTAGATGAAACATGAACAAGTAGAGAAGTATTTGCCAAAGTGTTGTTATCACTGAGGTGATGTTGAACCTGTCTACTTAGAAGAGACGATACCTCCTTATTTTTCTCATTGCTATTTAAGAAAGTTGAACAAAAGGCAAATAATAACAATCTATTTGCTTATCTATCAAATATGAAATCTCTTCATAACCATCTTGTATAAGCTCCACAATTAATGATTGTCACAAATATTTCCATGATGAAGTTAAAGGCTTACCAGTACGAGTTCTATATTCTAAAACTTCACATCACCATTCTTTAGACAAGAAAGTTTATGTATTGACAAGCCATATCTTTTGATAACAAGAATTTTGTTGAAATAAAAGTAAGCTCTCAACTTTGTCAATCAATTAATAAATCTTTTCTTAAAAACTTTCCATCATAGAAAGAAATCTTATCGAATTCAGAAATAGGTCTGGGGTTAGACCTGTCTTGAGGTAAGTCTCCTAGCAAGTTCCCCTCCTCTTCACAATCGTTGTTTGCGTCTTATAAGCCAAGCTAGACCTGCTATGGTTTGCTCCAAACGATCAAACCTTTGTTACCAATAATCTAGTTTCTGCTTTTGAGTGCGCAAAGCTAGAGAGCCTCCACTCCTGCATTGCAGAATGGGTTGATATTGTCTCCGTCCATCAAAGAGGCCAACCTGCTTTGGTAACAATTGACACAACGACATATAGCGTGGATAAAAGGTAGGGTTTCAAGCTCTAGGGCTATAACCATAAACACTCAGTGTTGTCAAGAGGCGCTCTAGGCGAGGCCCCAATGCCTTCATTAGCCTCAGGTGTTGGATTTCAATGAGGCACCGCCTTGGAGAGCACCTTGTGAGTGGGTGCAAGGTGCTAAGGCTAGCGCCTGCTTGAAGTTCATCCTTTTCAGTTGGATTTTTTTTTAAAATGATTTGTGTTTTAACCTATTTGTCTATTTTTTTACTACACGAAACAACTTAGGGCTATTTTTGTAAAAAACCAAAGATTACGGTAAAAAAAAAATAAAAAAAATCATTAAAGCAAGAAACAAACAGACAATGTAGGACGCTTAGAAGAGAAACACCAACCACATTCTTTTTTCAACAGTGGGAGTCAAAGAACAACACAGCTGGACAACTAATACTTCAATTTTTCCTAAACAAGTGCAATATAGTTTGAGAGAAAGGATTTTGATTATAATCATGAAATGGGGGATATGAAGGATTCAAGTGAAGGAGAGGAAAGCATGGATGGAGATGTTTTTGAAGATTAATGAATAATGATGATGATATTTTATTTTTCTTATTAATCTATTTGGCTACTTACTATTTTAAATTACTTTATTTTGTTTTAAGGGTGAAAAATATAACTTCATATGACTATGTTATGGTATTTTATATTTTTATTTTATTTTCTAATGATCTAATCTTAATTGGAAATATATATATATATATATATATATATAGTCTTGGCACCTTTCACCTTTGACAACATTGTAAACATTGTAGAGTAATAGAGAAAATCTTTGATATTTTATTAAAAATCTGAATAGTCTAAATCTTCTCAAAATAAACTAGATACCCCTATTTATATTAGTTCTAGATCTAAAATCTTTTATAGAAAATGATTTCTAATTAAAACTTAAGTAATAAACTCCATCTAACATTAGGATTTCTAAATAGTAAAATACTAATTAAATTAAAATTTCTAATTAAATAGAAAAAGAATCCAAATATAAGAAGGTAAATAAAGACAATCCTACACAATAACTTCTTAGCCTTATTTGAAGACATTCCTCATCTCTGATAATCATGAAATTTTACTCAATATGAAACAGGGCCTTTAGAATCTTCTATCAAATTTCAGCTCTATCCCATGCTCGAATTAAAAATTATATTTGTTTTACCAAACCGCATCTTGGACTCTTGGACTCTTTACAAACTACTCAAAACCTAAAATCTTAGCCATCAATGAAATAATGCAATAAACATGATTGTGCCAAGAATAATGAAGAAAGTTCTCCATGTCAGGGTCTGTGTTAAACTTTGTTGATGAGGATAAAGGCAATATGCCTACCTTATTTTGCAATTAGTTCATAAATATATGTTGCTCTTTCTGATAGTTTTCATTGCGAGTGTTGGACCATCAGTATTATGTAGACACTAACACTGCTTTTCGTTAATTTCATCATAGTACACTTGGCCAGGGGCTTGAAACCAGCACCTATCCTGGAGAGGTTATATTCTCCATAGCACTAGCCATTTTTGGACTCATTCTCTTTGCTCTTCTGATTGGCAACATGCAGGTAAGTAGAACCAATTTGTGGTATTCTTTATTTTTTATTTTATTTTATTTTTTATTTTTGATATAGCTGCTTAATAAGAGGATATTCTTTCATTTAGGGCTGTAGCTATTGAATTTATAAAATCATAACATGGAGGCTAGACAAGGGAAAAAGAAATAACTGACAGTTGTAATTCATCAAAGAGACAAAGGAAACCAAAATTTTTTGCTTTGATGTATGTGATTGTGAAGCCATCATATTTATGATCTCTTTTCCTGCTCTACCTATTATTATATAAAGAGTGTAGCTGAGACATGTAGAAGTACACCAAGCTAGTTGCATAATGGTGTTATTTCAAGAATGGTGTATACAATATAGTAAATGAATTAAGGAATAAAATAAGTTCAAGAGTGACACATCCCTTCTTTTTTTTTACCATTTATTTTGTCCTTATTTTTCTTTTGTAATCTATTGCGTGCCTTTAAAATGTTAGAATATAATATAAATTTTATCTGGAGACTTCACCTAACATCTTAATCTTTTAGGTTGAGATGATTCTTTGATATGGTATTAGAATCTTGCTGACTACTCGATCACGAGTTCAAATCTCATCACTCCTATTCTATTTGATAAATTAAATATTTCAGAATCTATTTGATGACTTGCACTGGGAAAACATATACAGATATCTGAATCATTGGGTAGATTATTGAACTTCCTTATAGGTAGTTACACATATTCTTACTCATGTTTACCTAAGTCTATGAGGGAAAACATGTCCTAATTTTGCATGCTAATGTATTCCTATCCAATTTTTAGTAGATTCAAATTAATTTACAGCTAACTGATTCCTGCTTCTGCTGCCTTAAGAATAAAAAGTCACTGTAATTAATTGCTTGCTTGGTAAATAGATATGCAATAAGGAAGTATGATATGATCTGATGATACTGAAATTGCTGGTTTCTGCTATTGATTCCTGCTTCTGATGCCTTAAGAATAAAAAAATCACTGTATTACTTGCTTGTTAAATAGATATGTAATATGTAAGTATGATATGACCTGATGATACTGAAATTGTTGTTTTCTGCTATTGGGACAGACCTATCTTCAGTCACTCACTATTCGGTTAGAAGAAATGAGAGTCAAAAGGCGCGACTCAGAACAGTGGATGCACCATCGCCTACTTCCTCAAGACCTTAGGGAACGGGTAAGACGCTATGACCAGTACAAATGGTTGGAAACACGTGGGGTGGATGAAGAGAATTTGGTACAGAGCCTTCCAAAGGATCTTAGGAGAGATATCAAACGGCATCTTTGTTTGGCTTTGGTGAGGAGGGTAAGTCCTCTTAATCCTTATCGCTCCCTTGTTTGTGTATCTAAGTTTTGTGCTCGTAGGAGACAGTTGGGGGTTATATCAACTGGTGCACCACAACAAATTTCATGCATTGTTGTAAAGTACAAGTAATAAATACTGTTGGGTGTTTTCTTTTCAAAAGGCACCTGCAACTTAAAACTTCAATATTAATATATAGCACAAAACTATGCTCAGTTCTGTTGACAGAGTTCCCAAATTTTTGTGCCATGTGTATGTAGGACAGAATGCCCTTTTATTTTTTCTTGGTTCCTAAAATACACAATATTATCAATTTCAATGCTTAGTCACATCTTCCTGCATGTAAAAGTATGAAGTTATAAAAAAATGTGGGAACTGGCTCTGTTAGGTTGTATTGTATGCTCAAGCATATTTCTATAAATTTCCAGATATAAAATTATCTCCTATGGTTCTTGATATGTTAAGGAAATGCCATCAAAGGTTCATTTGGGGGAACCAAGTCGGTGTTCTGGAGAAAATTGTTCCTTAAGAACAATTTGGGTGGAACAATTTGCTTTTCTTTTATGGCCATTTGCATGGACATATATCATTCTGCAAATAAAGGAACAAGAATCTCCTGCTACATGATGTTTTTGAGCCTTGGGAAGCATGCATTAGGATTCAGTTGGTTAAGAGATGAGAGTTAAAGTGAGTTTAGAACCCAGACTTTGAGAATTTGATTGGATAATTTAAGAACCTTTTAATTTATACTTCAACATGTAACGGGTAGAAGGAACTTTTGTTCATGGTCTGCAGGAAAGAATTATTCCATTCTTGTCCATTCCTTGCTCCCACTCTGTTGCGTTGCATGTTTTAAGTATGTGAGGTTCTAGCATCTGTTTTTGTTAATTGTTTTTAACTGATTTGAGGCACTTGTAGGTTCCTTTATTTGAGAACATGGATGAGAGGTTGCTTGATGCCATTTGCGAGAGGCTGAAACCATGTCTATTTACAGAGAGCACATACATAGTTCGAGAAGGAGATCCAGTTGATGAAATGCTTTTTATCATCCGTGGTCGCCTGGAGAGTGTGACTACAGATGGTGGGAGAAGTGGTTTCTTCAACCGCAGTTTACTCATGGAAGGAGATTTTTGTGGAGAGGAGCTTTTGACCTGGGCACTGGATCCCAAATCCGGTGTCAACCTTCCCTCTTCTACTCGGACAGTGAAGGCACTAAGAGAGGTTGAGGCCTTTGCACTCATAGCTGAAGAGTTGAAATTTGTAGCCAGTCAGTTCAGGCGCCTTCATAGCAGACAAGTTCAGCACACCTTCCGATTTTATTCACAGCAGTGGAGGACTTGGGCTGCGTGCTTTATTCAAGCTGCATGGCGACGTTATTCCAAGAGGAAGAGTCTGGAGCTTCGTCGGAAGGAAGAAGAGGATGAAGCAGAGGCAGATGGTAACCGTAGCAATATGAGTGGAGGAGGTTCATATAGTATTGGGGCTACCTTTTTGGCAACCAGGTTTGCAGCAAATGCTCTCCGTGGCGTTCATCGGAATCGGAATGCCAAGACTGCCAGGGAATTAGTGAAACTACAGAAACCCCCAGAACCTGATTTTACTGCAGATGATGCAGATTGATTTGTCACGGATGACCACTCGTTTTAAACCCTGTCAACTGATTGTTATTCTGATATTAGCTTTGCTCACAAGGGCTAGAACAATGTATGCTCTTTCTAGGCGGTTGAGCTAGCGTCTCCCGCATTGTCCTCATAGCAGTGATCATGTTAAGTCAACTAGTCCTTCAGCGTCCTCTCAATTTATATATAAAATATACTTTTAATCATGAAATCAACCCACAATCTGTACATCTCAGAATCCGAAACCAGAGAAGGCAAAGGGCAATGGTAAAGAAACTTGGTTTTACAGGCCATGGAAGGGGAAGAGATTCAAAGGTCAAGAGGGGACGGATTTTGACATTTGTTTTTCAGTACTTCGGCTCGTTTTTCTAGATCAACTTCGGGTGTTTTCTTGGTCATTTACATGGTGAGTCTGTTGACGTGTCTCTGTATTACTTGTTTCATCCATGGTTTTAAAATTGTAGTTTCTTCAACATCAGTAATTCAGGGAAGTCAGTTGCGCGAAAGTAAGCTCAGCTTCATTCAATTATAGATTTCTTGTGCTTTCATGTCGATCAAGCCTCCAAAAGTTCAGTCAATTCCTAGAAAGTGCAACATAAACTCATAATTAGGTCATAGCTAAGAGAAATTGTTAGATTTAAGTCTCTTACTTCATTCATAAACTGAACTAGGTTAATAAACATAAGATAAATGGATGAAAAATAGTAATCCTCACTACTTAATGCATGCGTTCCCGCGTTATATCGGTTGGTCTAGTTTCTAAGTGACGTGAAACATTAAACTTGTATTTTCCACGCCCATGTATTTTGCCATGCCACGATTCCAATGGCCCATACGTTTCCTTTGATTGGATGAACCAACAGGCAATAGCCATGCAGAAAGCATTAGGGAGACCTCCTTAAACATGACTCTTTGAGCCGAGCACTAAATTAGTACCCTTGGCAAAATGAAATCTCACTGTCGAAAACCATCGAAATCTGATTTAGATAGAATACTAGATCGGTGGCTTGCGTTGCGTGGTAAGATGAGTTAAATTTTTTTTCTAATATAAGAAAAATGTTCAGACTTCAGATGACAACAACATTTTTTTAAAGGAGCAAGAAAAATAAAAGATTTGTATCATTGATTCAAATGAGTTCAATAACATTGGTTAATTTAATAATATGATTATATAAAAAAATCAAAGATAATAAAAAAAAACAACAATGACTATTCAAAAAATAAACGCTTGCTAATATTATAAAAAGATATCTTCTAAATATTCTTAAAAGGCCTCAACGATATTATTTAATAACAAAGTAAAAATTAAATGAGAATGAGAACTGTATAAAGAGAAAAATAAAAAAAAAACAATTTCAAAACTTAATTACTAGCAAATCAAACACTAAATGACTAATTAAAAAAATCAATTTTAAAAGAGAATAAAAAAACCTGACTCGAGTTAGCATGTCAGATTTGCGGTCTGGTTGTGTGGTCGGGATAACCCCATACGAAATAAATTGAATAAAAAAAATGAAAGACAAAACTGAAATAAAAAAACTACTCAACTCGGGTTAACTCGACTAACTCGTGACTCGGGATGAGAGATTAAGATAACATCATAGAAATAAAAGCGACTAAAATAACAAAGATGAAGACCTAACAACTTAATGTGGACGGTTGAAAATGAAAAAAAAATTATTTTTTTTTAAAAATAAAGTCAAATCGAACTAATCTTCAAAACCCATGACTTAGGTTAGCTCATAGAAGACAAACTTAACAAAATAATGAAGCAAAATTCTCAATCATCCAAAATAAAAAAACAAACACACATAGCAATTAATAGAATGAGAATCAAATCTGATATAAAAATTAAATGAAATAAAACAATGAGGGATGAGATTAAAAAATAAATCAAGAAAATAATAAAAAATATATATCAATAAAAAAATGAGGACAAAATATGGTATAAAAACTAAATAAAATAAAATAATGAGGGATGAAATTAAAAAATAAAATAAATCAAGATAAGGATAAAGAACAAAAAAATAGAAATAAAAAGAATAAGACCAATTATGATAGATGTAAAAAATTAAAAGAGTATGAAATTGAAAAAAAATTACAATTTCATAAATTATTTCAAATAAAATAAATAGTAATAAAAAAAAACAGACAAAATTTAAAGGAAAAAACAAATTGAAGGGGAAATCATGAAAATCCAGGGAAGAGAGATAAGAAAAAAAAAAAAAAAGGTTGTTTGTTCCAATTCAATAGTCTGTTGACCACGCATGTCGTCCTAGGATGGAGTGGACCTTGAAACAATTCAAAGTTTCCCCTGGAAGCAACCGTTTGGCCACTAGACCAACTCTCATGCACTGCCTGAATGGTGCGATCTCATTTCACGTGTTGACACATGTAATGTACATATTAATCATCTTTTTTTAAAAAAAAATAATATTTATATGCATTCAATTACTAAAACAGCTCTTAATCAACTTGTTTATTAAAAAAAACTATGATGAAAAGATATAAAAACCCTTAGACGTAAGCTTAAATGTTTTTGCTTTAAAGAGTTAGTGAGTTATTTTAATGTACTTTAAAAAACAAAAATATAAAAAAGCTCCTGTTCCATCCGAAAATGACTCTTGAAATATAGTGAAAGGACCGTTCTACTTCTATTTAGAAGGCTTAATGATTTTTCTCTGGAAGTCAAAATAGTGATTTTATCGTTTCAATCCACAATTATTCAAGTTTGTGAAAAACTGGTCGCTTGTAGAATTTTTGCTAATACGAAGGCAATATCCTACTCAAGTGGTGTAAATCCTGCATCAGCAAACCAAGTCACCCGCAGAATTAGACTCCGATATCTCTCTCTTTAAATATGCTCCGGTCCCTGTCAATCATCTCACCTTCTTCTATGCTAACGCATGCCATCAGAGGCAACAATGATACTGCTCCATCGCCTTATAGCAGCTATCTTCCCTCCCACCGCAACTGGAAAATAATGCATTGACAACGTAATAACGAGATGTCAATAAATAGTTTGAGAATTTAGTGTAAAATATTCACAATTATTTTCCAACAAAATACATAGTTGTTTGCAAAAAAACATACAGTTATTGATCATACATTGTCTTGTAGTCAATGCTTCATGTATTGAACCTCTCCAATAATTCAATTTAGAATCTCGAAAGTAAAAGCCTCGAATATATTAGGATTTTGAGAGAAGCGTATCGTCTCCCACTTCCTCTGTTATTAGCTGAAATGGATACTTTATTTGCAGAAGCCACCGACTGAAAGCTCAGAGCCGTGTTTGAGTGGAACGTTGAAAAGTGGAACGACAGAGACGCACCCACTCCTATGAAGAGCAGCTTTTCATTAATAAAATAAGGAGAGAAGGGTGGCCTTCGTG
>Ga0325410_1003861_pt1 | contig 16857 bp, 15 predicted proteins | sample PopdelMetagenome_16_FD_206182 | JGI IMG/M metagenome (GOLD analysis project Ga0325410, IMG submission 206182) | Populus deltoides microbial communities from Bellville, Georgia, United States - Xylem-PdIQD-R3 | ecosystem: Host-associated > Plants > Phyllosphere > Stem > Wood/Secondary xylem...
TTGAAGAAAATGATCGGAGAAACTAATTGTTTAAGGTAAGACTTGTTCTTTAATGTGTAGTTGAGGTAATTAGTTTGATTTTGGTTTGTTAAGGTTTAGGGTTTTGAAGTTTATGTTTTAGGGTGTCGCGACCCGATTCCCGAATCCATGACCGGCACAAGGCAAGATTCCTCTCCAAGGTTCCATACCTATGTGAACTCAAACTTTCATACAAACTTATCCTAACTCAATCAGAGTTCAATGCAACATTAATAACAAAATTAACTTCATAATATATAATTTGATTGTCTTAATACAAGAGTTAATGTAATTTATAGTTGTGGAGCACTAACTAGATATAAAGAAAAAAATATTAATTTCAACAAAAGAGCAGGTTCTGAAGGTCCAACAAAGTGACTCGTTAATAAGCTATAAGCCTGAAAAGATAAATAATGAGAGGGTGAGTTCAACAACTCAGTGAGTAGATAACGTTCAATATATACACACGAGGTAATACAAGAATCATGAATATATATACAATTATGGCTCAAGGTTCTTATAGGAAGGTTTCTTAAATAGGTCATAATAAGAATATCATAAGGTAAAGCTCGTCAGAAAATCAAAATGCAATGAGCATGAGGCTCCGTACTGTAGGATGATTAATCCACACAGGTTGGTGACTCCCCCGATCAACTAGGGTTAAGATACGATGTGCACAAAGACTAACACTACCATGTTAGCATGGGTATTCTGAATAGCATACCATAGGTTCATAATCATAATCAAATAGACATATTCATATCTCAAGGCTCAACTCATAACATCAATCAAATGAGAAGCTATTAATTCAAAAGTCAATTCAAAATCTATATTGGTTCATATCAAGAATTCAGATTCAACAATTGATCATGCTTTATCGTAAAAAGGATAATAATCAACATGTATATATTATCAAGAAGCATGATTTAATTTATGTTAACAACTCAAATATTTATAATATTTCTCATGCATATGAAAAATTATCCACTCACCTGACTCAAAAGCATATACCGAAGGAAATCTTACTGATGTCCCGCCGGTAGAATATTTGGATTATCTGAATACAAATGAGACATATTCAAGAATGACTCAAAAGGACATATAACCTATTTAATACACTTATCTAAGGGTATATTCTATAACCCTATATGTTTTTAAACTAAACTAGTTATTTGCTCAAAAACCCAAAATTAAACGGTTTTCCCGAAATCTAATCCATAATAAAACAAATAATAAAATTGGTAATAATTCACTAAATAAACCTCAATTATTCATCAAATCAATTTGAAAAGGCTAATATTACAGCTAGGGACCAATCTGAATTTTATCATATTTTTAAGGGTCAAATTGTAACTTTCTCAAATTGAAGGGCCAAACTAAAAATATCATAAATTCATGACTATAGTGGAATTTTGTCCATAATTCATCCTCATTTCTGTCTAGAATCTCAAATTATGCTTCAGGGACCATTCTGGAATTTTATCAAATTTTTAGGGTCGAATTGTAATTTTTGTCAAATATGAGGACCAAATTGAAAGTGTCATAAATTCATAACTAGAATTCTGCCCATAATTCATCGTTAATTCTATCCAGAATATCGGATTATGTTCCAGGGACCAATCTATAATTTTTCCAAAGTTTGGGGACTAAACAGTAATTTTTACAAATTGAGGGACCAAACTGAAATTTTGTCATCTTCAACCTCAAACCCAGAATTTCCACAGATTAACTGTTTTTATCTCATGATTTCTAACACAAATTCACCATTCAAACAAAATCATAACTCAAAATCATCATCTTTACCTACAATATCTCAAAATCAACTAATTAACTCATTACCCACAACAATCAACCCATAGCATTTAAATCAATTCATAAATCAACCAAAAAAACAATCTTTAAAACCCTAAAATTCATCAAAACATAAATTTAAAGCTCAAATAATACACATTTATACATTTTAAAACCTAAATCTTACCTTTAAAATTATTTTCTCCAACTCCCTTCTATTTTCCTTATCTTTCCTTCTTTTCTCTTCTTCTTCTTTCTCCTTTCTCTCCTGCCGGTTCTCTCTTTCAATTTTCAGATCCCTCTTTCCTTTTTTTTCTATTTTTATTTTTAAGTTTTGTGAATTACCATAATACCCCTCATTTATTTATACCGACTTCTAAGCCTTCAAGGGCTTTGTAGCCTTTTCCTACTCGTTTTTTTCAAAACATCACGCAGGGTTAGGTTGATGAATTGATTATATGTGATGAATTAATTGATTATAGTGTGACGGGTTGAATTGTAATAGATTGGTTATGTTGGTTTTTTTAGGTTTTTGGGTTAAGGATTAGAATATGCCATTTTAGGAAAACTAGTCTGAAATTCTTAACTAACTGGTCGATCAGTTGGGGTTGAACTGGTATACTAATTGGCCTACTAGATTTCAGTCCACTAGTTGGGATGAACCGGTAGACCTGTTGGGTGTTGGATTTTGGTCGACTAGTTAACCTCATAATAAGGGAAGAATGATTCTTTTTTATTCAATCAGTTTAGGTTATGTTTGGGATCGATTCTAGTTTATAATTTCATTTTGGTTCCTAAACATATAGGGTTATAGGCTAGACCTTAAGTTAAATGTATTAAATCGATTGTAAGTTCTTTTCAGGTTGTTTTTTAGTATGTCTTCTTTTATATCCAAATACTCTTAATACTCTACCTACTGGGCATCAGTAAGATCTCAATGGACATCTGTTTTCGAGTTCTTTTTGTTTTTGAGTCAAGTGAGTGGATAATTTTTTATATGCAAGATGAATAATGCAAATAATTAAATTGTTAATATGAAATTGATCATACTTCTTAATAATTCTTATATTGTTTATTATCTTGTTATGATTAAGCATGATCTCTTGTTGAGTCTAAATTCTTGATTAATCCATTATGCACTTCTGAATTGATAACTTCTTATTTGATTAATATCATGAGTTGAGTTTTGAGATATGATTATGTTTGTTTGATTATAATATGACCCTTTGGTATGCCAATCAGAATACCTATGCTAACATATATTTTGTTATGGCATGTTTGTGAAACTTTCTTGTAAAACCCTAAAGCTAAAATTGTATATGTTTCTCTTTTCTGTATTATCTCGTATGTGTATATTGAATGTTATTTACTCAATAGTTGTTGAACTCACCTTCTCGTTATTTATTCTTTTCAAGTGTATAGTTTTGCTAATAGGTCACTTTTGTTGTAATTAATGTTATTCTATTATATCTAGTTAGAGCTTCACAATTATGATATTTGTATTAACTTGTAATAAGATGTTGATTTATATTATGGACTTTAATTATGGTATCAAAAGCCGCGTAGAACTGTAGTTTGTTTAAATGGTAAAAATTTATATTATGGACATTATCTATGTGCTGGTCATGGATCCTAAAATCGATATATCATAGATAGGTTGTTGTGTTTTATATATAATGAGGTTCTTATATGAAAAATAGAGCTAATATCAAAGTTTAGTGGCATTTAATGACATAACTATTTGATTCAATCATTTGCAACACTTTGAATGGTTTGGCACTACTCACTTGTAATTTATGACCGGTTTACAAAGAACATCGTTCAGATCTAATCTATATCATGAAATAATTTTCAATGTTAAGTACATCATGATACTTATATAAATCAACTCAAAATTTGTATTGTTCATTAATTACTTGAATATGTTTTATGATCTTAACATGCAAATTATAAACTTTATATGCAAGACTTAGTTGAATCAAATATTTTAGAGAAATGAGACAAGAGAGCAAGATATACTTGCATCCTGGGTTTGTGACCTCGAACCTTGTATGATTGGAAGTGTGGAATGGAACACACACTTTTTGAGTCCTAGATGGATATACATTGAACATAACATAGTGAGTAAGGGCCTTTCTTATCCTACTTATTATGAATAAGGGGTAAGGATTTAAGGAGCTCAACAGACTACTCAAAATTTATAACATGTTGGATGTTAAGCATAGAGGTCAAGGCATTAGAGAGATTAGGAGGTTGTTCAAAATCTATGACATGATGGATGTCAAGCATAGGGGGTAAAAAATAAAGAAGCTCGGAAGACTGCTCAAAATCTATGACAAGTTGGGTGTTAAGCATGTAGATCGAGAAATTAGGGAACTCATAATGAAAATTATCTTAAAACACTCCTGACATTGAACCTCATTTTCAAACTATTCTGGACATATTATATTAAGTCCTTATTTGTTCACATTCTCCTTTTTCTTGTTCTTATTGCTAGGTCTTGGTGGTAATCCAATGAATTTGATATTTCCACCTTTAAAATTGAAAGAACATGAATTTGATTAACCAAAGATGGTGATGTCTAAATCATATATACCCATGACCTATCCACAATGACATGTCTTACATTCATTGGAATCACATCACACTAAATTTCATCATTATAGTTTAGGAATTTGATAGGGAACAAACATCTATCAATGACTGTTATGGAATTATTATTAACCAATGACACATTATATGGCATAGGATGGGGAACAAGTTTTAGGCCTAAGCAAGCTATAGTATTTAAAGATATTGCATTGATATAACTTCAATTATTAATGATAATCTTGCAACATTTATCTCTACACTTAATATAGATGTGAAATATAGCAGTCATTCTCTGATCTTCGATTCTCTCGGGTTGTGTCAATGCATATGTAACTACACTCAACCTAATTGTCTCAAACTCTATGGTATTTTGTTCATGATTGGTTCTAAAAATATCACTTAAAGTTGAATCCATGATAGTTGTAAACTTAAAGTTGGATGATAGATGACTTTTCACAAATGCATGCAACACTAATTTAAAAATAGAATTAAGATCACATATGATTCATCCAAGTGAAATCCCAATACAAAAATAAAGTTAATTCTATTATTTTTTTTAATGTAGAGATTAATCAAGAACAAAATATACCACAAAAAAATTTAAGCATGTATTACTAGACCCTTAAGTATAAATAATTAACTAAATAAAAGGTCATAACTTTCACTAGTTTTGGTAAGGTCGGCAATTAATAAGAAAAAGGATTGATTGCTAAATTTCAATGATGGGATAGGTCAATACGAAAGAATATAACAAATAAAAATGCCAAATGAGATTTTTTTTAGGCACTCAAGATATTATCTACACAACTTTGAATAACAAGTGCAATATCAAAATAATAAAACTCAACATATCAAAAGGTAAAATAATTTATTAGTGAGATTGATTGACTATGATGATAGACAACTTGGATAGTTGTAGATGTAGTGTCGTTGATATAAGCTAACAAGTAAATGTCACCTTTATTTTTTTTTAGTTTCGACTCTCTTTTTTTTTTTTACTTTTTTTACATTTAATTTTTGACTTTTTTTCTCCAATTTTTTTTAATAAGATAAAAATAAAAAAAATACAAATAAAACAAATACTATCCAATTTGGCAGAAGTTAGAGCCTAGTGCCAACTCTTCACTTGGTGCGGAGGAATGCAGATTTTTGTCAAGACTTTGACTGAAGAGACCATCACCCTGGATGTCGAGAGCTCAGGCACCACTGACAAGGTGAAGGCTAAGATCCAGGACAAGGAAGTTATTCCCCATACCAACAAAGGTTGATTGACAATTGTGAAAAATCCATGTTACTAGCAAATCTTTGTGAAAACCCTCACTGACAACTGTGGTGAATGATTGGTAGACTGATCAGAACTGTGGTGGATCTCTAGCGTGATTGATGTGCTGCTGCTGTCCCTGGAAAATTGAGTATGTGCACCTTTTTTTTTTTTTTTTGAAGAACAATTAAAAATCAGACTCTGATATCAAAGTTAATATAACATAAAAAATAATTGAAAATGAAGTAATAAGTTAAAGAAGGAAAAATAAAAACTATGAAGAAAAATAAAAAATAAAAAGGTTGAAGAAGAGAAAGAATAAGGGTTGAAAAGGTATATAATTTTACAAATAACTGTATAATATTTAGAAAAGTAAGATATAAATATCAAAATTCTAACTAGAACAAACAAGTAATCTTGCAGCCCACTAAATAAAATACTCTAATAATTAAATCAAATTCAATAAATAAAATTTAACTAATAAACATTAACTAAAAATTCAAATATATTAAACCAAAACATAAAACCTAATCTTTAAATGATTCATACTATCTTTTATTGTCTAAGATCATATAATCATATAAACGCATAAACAACGTTTCGGTCCGATGTCCCCACCAAACATGTACATCAGGGCTTGTTCATGTACATCAGGGCTTGTTCGATGTCAAATATAGATTCTTCAATGTCATGTCCAGTCACCACAATATTGGGTGCAGCGGGAAGTCGCTGGATTCTGGTTGCATGTCTATGTTGCCTCGTTGAGTTAAATGCATCCAGGGGCATTTTAAGAAGACGATCAGCTGAAATGTCTCCTAACAGGAAAGCCATTGATTATTGTTTTCTTTTTGCAGCTTGCAACCTTTTGATTTTGCTGATGTCTGGTATGGCGGGGGGTATTTACCCTTTTTAACTTCATTTTATATTGGAAAGGTAAAGAAAAACATAGAGAGAGCAATGAAATATTGTTCTTAATGAAGGACGAACCGTAATCAAGTTTTAGGAACTAACAGTTTTCTCAAATTATCTAATATTGCATACAGCATATATAGATATGCAAGCCATTCCATTGTAGAGGTTGGAAAAAGATGAGCTTCCAATACCACAATAACAGACTAACCATAACAATTTGTGCACTGGAAGCTTATGAGTTCTGACAGTTTCGAGTTTTACTTTAAGATTTTGGATTCAATTTCTTCCAAACTCAAACCTTTAGTCTCTGGGACGATGACCACTACAAACAAGAGAGACAACAAAGCTATAGCCCCGAAAAGGAGAAAAAGGTTCTCAGCTCCAAGCAGCTCCTACAGAATGGACAGATATTGATGTAATAATTCAACTACCAGTAGAGAAAAATGCCAATCATGAGCAATTAGGTCGAAGGAAAAAACAACAGATGTGAAAGGAAAAGGAGTAACAGAGATCAAATTCAGAACCCCTACCTTCAATGGTGAGAACGCAAAGGTTACAATGGCATTGGAGCCGAAGTTAGTCAGAACTGCAAGACTGATTCCCCTTCCTCTGGTGCGAAGGGGGAAAATCTCTGAAACCATCAGCCAACTAATAGGCCCAAATGATATCTGAGATTTTGAGAACAAAGTTATCAGAACCAACCTAACCTTTTTCTTATGGACAGAGCATCTTATGGGGGCTGAGATGGCTATGTTTTAATTTCTTCTTTTTCTTCTTTTCCTTCTTTTGAAAGGAGCTGTAAGATAATGGCTACAGCATCTTATGCTATATTCTATTAGCTTTTGCAAACCAAATATGATACTATGCCAGTATTCCATCCGATAGTTACAGGAAAAATAGACTTGTGTGACCACAGCCAAAGGAAAATAGACTTGCCTGGTAGCAACCGACATATAGAAGCAGAGCTGCAACAGCAACAAGAGGGAAACATCCAAGAATTTTGTAATAAGCAGAAAGCAAAAACAAGGAAAGAGCCTGTAACACAAACATATGGAAAGCAGAATACGCATTCATAAACTTCCAAAAAAAACATAACAGAGAGAGAGAGAGAGAGATAATAGTGTTCTAGAGAGTAATAGCATGCATACAATCCCACTGACACCTCCAATTAGCAATGGTCTTCTTCCAAGATCATCAACTTTTAGGACAGCTATCCATGTCATTGCCAACTGTAGCAGACCAGTCAGCAACAAATAGGAATTGGCATCAGAAGTAGGAGAGTGGATGGCAGTTGGCACAAAGAACAAATACGAGTCATAATTTTAGAGGCTTCATGATAAGATCTTATGCAGTACCTTGAACAAACCAATTACAACAGAGACTCTCGTCGCATCAGCAGCTGCAGAGAATCCAGCACTCTTTGGAAACAATTGATCAAACATATCACATGATCGGAAAATGGCATGAAGGGTATCTTCCATTTCACAAACAGAAAGGTTTAATTTTTATTATTAATTACCTGAAGTATGGGACCTGCGTAATATAAAACACTTGGTTGCCCAGTTATCTACCACGATCACGACAAAAGTCAGCTCATAAAAATGATATTGTTGACATTCTCTTGTTTCAACACAAGAATAGAGATAAAAATAATTAAAGTATATCATAAACGGCAGAGAGGAAGAAGCACCTGTTGGAAAAGCACCAAACCCCCACCAATAACGAATGCTTTCAAACTCGGTCCTTGAAACACCTCCAAGAAACTCCCCTCAGTTTCATCTTCTTTATATGCAGACTTCAGTGAGACAAGAGATTCCTCTATTTGTTTCTCAGACACTTTGTCACCAGGAGGCCGGCCCCTAAGTTTGCTCAAGGCAGAAATGGCCTTCTCTTTATATTCCTGGAAAGATCCTTTACCTTGAACTGCTCTGAGGAGCAACCATCTCGGAGATGGTGGGAGACTCCACATGCCTAATCCCATAAGCAAAGAAATTGGGACACCAAATCCATACATGTAACGCCAGCCCCCAACTGCATTAATTTGGATGCTTCCAACTAAAAAGCCCATCTGTAGAAATGATATCAAATTTGTTATTCTCTTAAGAGATGGTGAATGAGAAGATAACAGTGTAAAGTCACTCAAATTACCAGAATTCCTAGAACTATGAAGAGTTCCTTCAGAGATATGAGAGTTCCGCGAATCTGTGATGGGCAAGTTTCTGCAATATAGAGAGGAGCACCATGCATGGCCTGCAAACAATAAAATAAAGTGATTTGATAGATAAGGACATTGCAGTATCAGTTAAATCTTCAACAACAAGGTTGTCTGTGAGAATCTGACCAAGCCAATACCAAGACCATAGAGAAGACGTCCTAATAAAAGAACATTGAGACCTGGTGCATAGCCAGTGACCAGACCACCAAACAGATATAACGATGCTGCTGCGATTAGTTCCCGCCTCCTTCCTTTAAGCATGAATCCAACAATTAGGTAAACAGCAACCATCAAGATGCATTGAAACTCAAGGTAAAGTCTATAGCAAAGAGATGTACCCAGAAAATCTGCAATTGGATAGACAAGGAGGGAACCAAGAAGAGCTCCATAAAGAGAACCACTAACCTACATCCAATGCCAACCACTATAATGAGAGACCCAACACATTCCCACAACTAGCGAGTACGAAGTAATATTAAGATGCATAAAACATCGTTCTTAAGGGGGGAAAAAGTAGAAGAGATAAAATATATACCACAAGACCAATCTGAACAGCAGAAAGGTTGAACCATGATATCCCGCTAAGCTCAGCTGACTGATAAATTGAAAAAAAAAAAATAGATACAATCATGGATTACAATGTTACTTGTCATCCAAATTTATGCTATAAAATAAAATGTAATTGTTGGGTAAAACTATGAGAAGGGACCACTAAGCGAAGCACCTGCAAGGATAGGGTAGCACCAGAAGTGGCCCCAATGTCATACCCAAATAGCAATCCTCCCAGTGCTGGGAAGAAAAATCTGAAATTTAGTGAACCAAATTACTTCAACAGAGTTGTGGAACAAATGATCCAGTCCAATCCAAATTCAGTAACAAAAACAAAATCAAATCCAAAGTAAAAGACTTTTCATTGCGCCATCACTGAACATCTATCTTACTAATATTAGCAATATTGCTTAATAAAAGAACGCCACAAAAATCCCACAATAGATAAGATAATCCAGCCCTTATCCAACAAAATTTAGATCAAGCCAAAAATCAAATCAGCAAAAAAAGTGAAACTAACAGTCTCAAGAAAATGAAAGAAACAACTAAAATAACTCACGGTAAAATGACGGAAGACCAAGAAAAGTCTTCCTGATTTGTGGCGTCAGTTACAAGCGGCTCTGCTTCCTCTCCAGCAGAATAATGAACCTACACAAACAATTGCATCAAAATTCAAACCCAAAGAAAGCAAAAGGGAGGTCGTTTATGATTCTTACATTGAATCTCAGTTTGGGAGCAGAGAGCAAAGGCTGGGGTGAAAAAATGGGAATATTCTTGCTGGGTTTGAAAAGGCATGAAGTTTTTGATGTTGGGTTCTTCTGGTTACCACAGGAGCAGAAGACGAGAGAGTGTGGTCTGGGTTTGGGTGGTTGGTGGTGATATGGAGAGTGAAATCGTAAGGGAGGTGGTGAGGTTATGGCGCTGTAAGCCATGATCACTGACCGACAATATCAGACAGTTGTTAGGCGTTAATTTCCCGCTTTTTTATATTATTACGACTGCGGAACATTATCGGAGTTAGATTGGAAAAAAAAATGAACACATGTGGATACGGGTTTAAGTAAAAACCTTTGTCTTGATAAACAAATATCAACAACAGTAGTAAAACTTTAGTGCTGGGGCGACATGTCGCTCATGATATTCATGATCTTCTGCCTGACTCGCTATGAAGGCAATTTAATTCGAACTAAATGTTTATTGACCCAACTCAAATAAGTTGGTATTTTTTGAACTTTATAAATAATAAGTTGGGTATAGATATTATCAATCTCAATCTGAAATATTTATTTACATTATATAAATATATTTTTAGAATATTTAGATTTTTTTAATACAATAGGATATATACGTATTTTAATATTGATATAAAACACATATATATAAATAGTATTTATCACTTTATTATTTAATATATATATATATATATTAACTATTTTATTTTTTTATTAATTAATAAATAATAATTAAAAATATATATGTATATATACACACCTAAACTCGTTATATAGCTTATAGAAAAAAATTAATAAAAGCATTTTAATAAATAAAAAATTTATGTCTTTTGCCAACTCCCTAATTCTGTCATGTTAATTGTCATTTATACTTTTGTTGTGGGAGATGGCACTTGAAGATAAACCCTTTTAAATAGTAATAATAATAATAATAAATTAATATTAGAGGTTTATCATCATATCTTGTAATGATTAATGTCTTTATCAGATAAATATTTAAACTTGTCATCACTTAGGTTCAAAAATCAGATGTTCAACTACTGCAATATATCATAGAAGCTCAATTTTATCTAAACTCTTGCATTAAATAATGTGAATGCTAATAAAAAAATACACGCCTAAGCATTTTTAGTTGTCATGGTATCAGAATAGTAACCGATCCATTCCTTCTCCTTTAATTTCTCTCTTCTTAACGTATCTTTACTGGTCTTCATCTCATGGCCATCGAAACCAATAGTCCATCTATTGTTAATACTATTGAACCACACCAAACACATATCAGTATTAATGTTGTTGCACAAACTCCTCTCAAACTAACCTCCACCAATTATCTCTTCTGGAAACTCCAATTCCAAACTCTTTTTATTGGTTATGACCTACTTGGCTATGTTGATGGTTCCAACCCAAGCCCCCCAGCCACCATTACACAATCTAATACAACCAGACAAAACCCCAGTTAAGTCCTTTACACCCGTCAGGATTAATTGATCCTCAATACAATCATTAGCTCCCTTTCACCAACCATCATTCCATTCATAGCTCAAGTCAATACCTTAACAAGCTTGGATCATCCTCGCCAATACCTATACCAAACCCTCTCATGGACACATCAAACAGATCAAAACTCAACTCAAAAATACAATCAAAGGATCATCTACCATCACTAAGTTCATACAAACAATCAAAAACCAGAGTAAATGAACTAGCTCTTCTTGGCGCCTCATTAGATGAAGAAGAAATCACAGATAAAATTCTTGATAGCCTCAATGATGACTATAAAGAAGTAGTTCATGTTGTATAAACATGGGATAACTCCATGAAAAACTTCTAAACTTTGAAGTCTTTCTTCAAACAAACATATCCGAGCAACACTAACTTCTAGCCACTGCCAATCCCACATCTAAATACAACAGAAATTGGCGCCCCTTAAATCCTCAACACAATACCAATACCAACTGGCGTACATCATATTCTTTTGCCTACCACCCACCTACTGCTACCAACGCAGGGTTCCTCTACTCCATAAAGCCTTCGAACTATTCCCAAACCATATCTTGGTCACTTTCAAATCTGTAGACTGCAAGGCAACACAACCAAGCGATGCCTTTTTTTTCACTTAGTCCCAGTCCAAACATCTTCCACATCCAACACCACTCTATGGCAACCACAAGCTCATCTTGTCACCAATCCTTTCTTAAATCAATAATGGCTTCTAGATAACGGTGCATCTCACCATGTCACTTCTGATCTCAATAACCTTTCACTGCATACACCATACATAGGTTATGATGATATCATGATCGAAGATGGCATCATTCTTCCCATCACTCACACCGGTTTCACCTCTCAACATACTCCTCCTAATACATTTACATTAGACAATGTTCTTTGTGTCTATGCAAAAGAATCTAATCTATATATCTCAATTTTGTCGCTCTAACAAAGTTTCCATAGAATTCTCACCAATTTCTTTTCTTGCGAAGGGCCTTCGCACAGAGACAATCTTGCTAAGAGGATACACTAAAGATGTTGTTTATAAGTGGCCAACTTCCTCTCCATCGATTGCCTTTTTTATAATAAAAACCACCTCCTTCGACTGGCATCATAGATTGGGACGCCTTGTCTTTCCAATTCTCAAACACATTGTTTCCAACAATCATTTCGTATTATCTTCTTTATTGTCTCATAATTTTACTTACAATGCTTGTCTCTACAATAAAAGCCATAAATTGTCTTTTTTCCAACTCTATAATTGTCTCTACATAACCCCTTGACATCATATTTTTGGATGTTTGAATCTCTTTAATTTTATCAACCAATGGCTTTAAATACTATGTTATCTTCATTGATCATTTCACTAAATACATCTGGTTGTATCCACTTAAACAAAAATCTAAATTCAATGAAGTCTTTATTAGATTCAAAGCTATTACAAAAAATCACTTCAATTCATCCATTAAAATTCTCTATTCTGACAATGGTGAAAAGTACATTGCCCTTGTGAATTTCCTTTCATCCTCTAGTATCTCACACCTAACCATTCCACCCCCACACACCTGAACACAACAGATACTCTGAAAGAAAGCATCTTCATATCGTTGAAATTGAACTTGCTTTACTCTCTCACACTACCTTACCCCTTTTCTACTGGCCTTACTCTTTTCCACAGTCGTATATCTCACAAATCGACTGCCCACACTAGCATTAAATCTCTTCTCTCCTTTCTAAAAAATATTTCAAACTCCACCAAATTACACTAAATTAAAAAAATTTGGTTGCCTCTGCTATTCTTAGCTCAAACCTTACACCTCCCATAAACTAGAGTCACAGTCCAAACCTTGTGTTTTTCTTGGCTACTCTTTCACTCAAAGTGTCTACTATTGTCTAGATCCATTAAACTCCAAAATATATTTCTCTAGACATGTCAAATTCATTGAGTCTCAATTTCAATTTGCCTCTATGTCTAGTACGTTCCCACCTCCTCCAACCAATCTCATCAACACCTGGATACCTTCACATTTTCAGATTGTGTTCCCTTATCCCCAGCTGCCACTCACACCACCATCTGAAGGTGTCATCGGTCAGCTTCTCCCCTGTACAGCTACAACACCATTTGTCACGTCAAACACTCCAACAGACACCTCTAGCTTGTCCTCAGCACCAACTCTTACCCCATTTATCACTAACACAGACACACAACAACCTGCATCCCTTGAACATGTCTTAATTCCCACTCACTCTATGACCACACGATCAAAGAACCAGATACATAAACCCAACCAGAAACTAAATCTTAATACTTAACTCATAAAGTTCAATAATCTCGAACCAACCTCAGTGACTAAAGCACTTACTGATCCTAAACGGTGTCAGGTCATGTCTACTGAATATGATGTTTTGGTTTGAAATGGAATCTAGGACATTGTACCATCTACCTCCAACCAAAATATAGTGGAATGTAAATGGATTTTTCATATTAAACATCACTCTAATGGCTCTATTAACAAGTTCGATGCATGTTTAATAGGAAAGGGTTTTCACCAACGCCCAGGCATTGATTATCTAGACACTTTCATTCCATTTATCAAACCAACCATGGTGTAGGTTGTTCTTAGCCTTGCTACATCTCAAGACTGGACCTTACGGTAACTTGACATGAACAATGCATTTCTTCAAAGACACCTCTTTGAAACATTGTTCATGCAACAACCACCTGGCTTTCTTGATCAAGATCATCCAACCTATGTTTACAAGCTTCAAAAGGTAATTTATGGCCTCAAACAAACACCTTGGGCCTGGTATCATGAACTTCACACCTTTTTTCTTCAGTCAAGCTTCAAAAATTATCATGCTAACACTTCTTTATTTGTTCTCACTACTACTGGTCATATTATTTATCTCCTTATATATATGGATGATCCAATCATCATCGGTGATAGTACTGAGTCGGTTGACTCTTGTGTTGCTACTCTTGCTCATTGATTTTCAATTAAAAATCTTGGTCAGTTAACATATTTCTTAGGTGTGGAAATAGTATCTAATTAGCATGGCATCTTGCTCTCTTAAAAGCGATACATCTTGGATATATTGGCTCGAACTAAGATGACTAAAGCCAAACTTGTGCTCACTCCAATTCCAATAAGCCCACCTCTACTATTAAAATCAGGTACTGCCCTCGCTGATCCTACAGAGTATTGTGCCACTATTGGTAGCCTCCAATATCTCCTGATTACAAGGCCTGACCTTGTCTTTGTTGTTAACAAGCTATCTCAATATATGCACACATTGACGACTGAACACTGGACCTTTGTTAAATGTCTACTACGATATCTCTGTGAAACTGCCAATGAAGGCCTACAAATACATCGTCAGTCACCAATGCAACTTCATGCCTTCTCGGATCATACTCATCGTGGCTTTCAACAGGATCTCCAAGCCTTTTCCAATGCAGACTGGGCAGGAGACAAGGATGATTACTCTTTTACCGGTGCATATGCCATCTACCTTGGTCACAATCTTGTCTCCTAGAGCTCTAAGAAGCAGAAAATTGTTGCTCGATCGTCCACGAAAGCTGAATACAGGTCAGTGGCCAACGTAGTAACAGAACTCAACTGGCTCTACTACCTTCTATTTGATCTTGGCATACAACTCCCCTGTTGTCCGGCTATTTACTGTGACAATGTTGGTGCCACTCAGCTCTACTCCAATCCAGTGTTTCACTTTAGGATGAAACATGTTGCAATTGATTTTCACTTCATTCGGGATCAAGTACAAAATAGTGTACTTCGTGTTACCCATGTATCTTTAGCAGACCGACTAGCTAATGCACTCATCAAACCTCTTTCATGTGCTCATTTTCTTGATCTCAAATCCAAGATTGGACTTCTCTCTAGAACTCCATCTTGAGAGGACATATTAGAAACTTATCATCACATCTTGTAATAGCTACTGTCTTTATCATATAAACATTCAAACGTGTTATCCTTTAGATCCAAGAATCAGATGCTCAACTATTGCACTATATTATAGGAGCTCAATGTTATCTAAACTCTTGTATTTAAATATTGTGAATGCTAATAGAAAAATACACATCTAAGCATTTTTGGCTATCAATTAACACCTGAAATTCTAAATTTGAAAGGATTAAGATTAATAGATGGCAAAGCTATTTTAAATTTTTACAATTTAATAGTTAATCTCCTTTGTTATCGTTAGTTCATCCCTTTCCTCTCATTTCACTTCTCATTTTCTTAGTTTATTCAAATAACATAAAAGGTGTCACAGGTGGCCGTTTTTCTTTTGTTATGTTATTTCGACTCTTTTTCTTTTTTAACATTATCTAGTGTTTATTTTTAAAGTATCTTGTAAGCCTATATAAAAATCTATTATTTTTAAATTAATATTAAAATTTGAGGGTTTTTTTTTTTTTTTGGAGTAGCGCTTCGTTGTGTGTTAATTACTTCGTGAATTTTTTTAAAAATAATTAAACCTCCTTCCTTTAAAAAATATATAATTGAGGAGGGAGGGCCTAATATTCTAAATAATGGAAAGGAGAAGGCCGGGGGACAAGTTTTCTTCGCAATCTATAATTTCACTATTTTACATAATAAAAACATGCGATATCTATTTTCCTTGACCAAAATGTTAACAGTAAAAGAAAATTCAATAAAACACAAACGTGTTGGATGATAATCTTAATGCTAACGATATTTTATTCAGAATTCCTTTTATGTTTATATCAGTATATATTAAAATTATTAAAAAACATTTAAAAATAAAAAAATGATTTTAAAAAATAAAGAATACCGCAATATTGTATCCCGTAATGCTGCCCTGTCGCAATCCTAGGCAAGAGCGAAGGAGTGTTAAAGGTTTTAGTAGGCTATAGCCTAGGTATTCTATTAATATTTTTTTTACCAATTTTATGTAAAATAAATTTATAATTTTTGATTGAGTAATTAAAAAATTCTAAAAATTTGTATGAACCTTTTTAATATGATGTTTTAGCTCGGGTTAAAATTTTAGAATTTTTAAAGAAATTCAGAAATTTGATGAAAAATCATAATGTGACCAGTTTTTAATATTTTTGATAGTGTATTTGAATTAAAATTTGACCGTTAGCTTTAAAAATTCATGTATATAAATTAATAATTAATTTTAAAAAATATTTATATATTTATTTAATAGCTCAAGGTTAAAAAAATTCCTGGCCCCTTGGCTTTTAGGTCTTGATAGATTGCAGCTAGCAAATACGTATAAAGCGATTGAAAAGGCTGGAAAACAATAAT
>Ga0325410_1003862_pt1 | contig 16857 bp, 15 predicted proteins | sample PopdelMetagenome_16_FD_206182 | JGI IMG/M metagenome (GOLD analysis project Ga0325410, IMG submission 206182) | Populus deltoides microbial communities from Bellville, Georgia, United States - Xylem-PdIQD-R3 | ecosystem: Host-associated > Plants > Phyllosphere > Stem > Wood/Secondary xylem...
AAAAAAATAAAGCTTAGTTGTCAAAATAAATTAAATATTAAAGTATTAAATTTAAAAAAAATCTAACTGATTACCTAGTAAGCGATTCCTGCCTCAGTTTCCTAACTGCCCTCACAAACTGTTCGTTTCTGCAGAAACTGAACTTACGCACTTGTTTATTTGATGGGAGTTTACCAGCTTCCATTGGAGATCTTTCAAAAGACCTCTATTAAGAGGAGAGATTCCGGATGGTATTGGCAACCTGAGTGTTCTCGTGACCCTAAATCTGCAGGAAAATTACTCGGATGGAACAATTCCAGCAGCTTGTGGAGAGCTGAGGCAGTTGCAGATACTGAATTTGGGGAGCAACAGACTTCATGGCTTTCTCCCAGATGAAATGTTGCAGACGGAAGAACTTGGTATTCTTGATGTTAGCGAGAACTTCATAGCTGGTTCAATCCCATCTTGGCTTGGAAAACTCTCACACAGTTGAGATATCTTTACCTGTCTCATAACAACTTATCAGGACGCATTCCTATCGAACTTGCTCACTGTTCTGTCATGATGCTGATGGATTTATCCTTCAACTACTTGCATGGCTCTCTTCCCACAGAAATTGATAGAAGGAGGATAAATATGTTCTTTTTTTTGTAAAACTAAATAATTTGTCAATTCAATCCATTTTGCTATGAAAAAGTGTTATAATTAGTAAAACAATTATCAAAATAAAAGGAAAAAAGAAAAGAAAAAAAAGTTATAGCAGGGATAATTGTCCCACAAAAGTCAATATCCAAGTCAGATTTTTTTGGGGAAACTACAATTTAGTCCCAAACCCAAAACTCATTCTCAATTGAGTCTCAAACATATAAAGTTTATGGTTTCGATCCAAAATATTTCAAAAACTTCTCAATTGCATCTTTCTATTAATGTTCATTGACATATTTGTCAATTTTTCTTCAAATTGATGCTGCTTTAGTGCATAAATATGCACATTAGACCGAGAATTTTAACATTTATTAACTTTTTTTCCTCAAAATTTCTTCAAAATGATTATATTTTGGTGCAAAAAATATGCACATTAAACTTAAATTATTAAAATGAATAGACAAAAGGAGATAATTGAGAACTGTAAAGATAAAGTCTGGGATTTAATTGATAAATTTATAAGTTTGAGATGCATCTGAGAATGAATATATTTATTTTTGGGACTAAATTGAGGTTTCTCTTTTTTAATCAATTTCCAAGTCAGAAATCACTAATGCCAGAGGAAGAAACTTGAAAACGCGCCGTTTTGCTCCCTCCACAAAAAATCCCAACTGCCCTCTCTCCGAAGCCGCTTGTTAGTTAAAAAGCAGGTAGAAACACCATCACAACCACAGAGCAGAAAAATGGAGTCCTTGTGTTTCTACAGTTCTCTCCCTCCAATCCCTCCATTTCAAAAAACCGTTACAAACCCCAATAACTATCACAACTTTCCCTCCAAAACAATCCCACTTCGTTTATTCCCTTCTCTTTCAACCTCTTCTAAGTTCAAGCCTCATTGCTTAGGGAGAGCTGAAGAGGATTCCCCTCTCTCCACTTCTTCAGCTTACACAGTACTTGGCATCAAGCCTGGTTGCTCTGCTGCCGCGATCAAAGCAGCTTTCAGGGCGAAAGTATTAAGACATTCACTTTGATTTAGTTGATGTAATATAAAGATAGTGCTAAGATTAGTGGTAGTTGTTTAATAATAATAACATATGTTTATAGTTGATCATTCATTTAATGAAAATCTAATGTCATTGATTATTTTGTTTTGTTGGTGTATAAAGGTGAAGCAATTTCATCCTGATCTTAATAAGGATGGAAAGGTCTCTGATTTAATGATTCGCCGCGTAATTCAAGCGTATGAGGTACTCAAAATCTTGAATTTGTGATGATTACTGAGAGTTCGAAGATGATTGTGATTTGTTTGTGCTAATGATTTTTGTAGATGTTATCTAATTTCAGCCGACCAGAGATCATTGAAAGGTGAAATTTGATGGATTTTGGTCATTAACTTCTTTGAATTTTTTATTTTATTTGACTTGCTAAATGCTTGGAGATGCATTTGTAGGGAATGTTTGGATCCATTTGAAGAGCCAGAGTGTGAAGCATTTGATATCTTTGTTAATGAAGTTCTTTGTGTCGGCCAAGGTATTAATGTTAATTCTAGATATGCCATGTTCTAACCTTGTCTGAAATGAGAGTTTAGGGTTTCAAATCTTCACGAGCTTACATGTTGAGGAACAAGACTGTTGATGAACTCTCTGTCACTTCATTCCTAGTTAGGACCTTAACTGGGTCAGAGCCCTTTTGAGTTTTTCACCTGTACCGTTCAAGATATTTGCAGGGTGTCCATATTCATGCGTGCAAAGAGCCCCTTATGCCTTCACTTATGCTTCTTCAACTGGAACTGCACGGGCGACATCTCAAGGTTGGTCTACTATCTAGTGATCAGATTTTTTGGTGTCTGGGTCTTTCTGAGCTTGCCTCTATGAAAAAGCAGTAACGCAAAAGGCTGAGACATGAAAAAATTGCAGTTCAAAAGTGTAATAATCCTATAGATTGTAGTTAAAAATGGAAAAGAAATGTTGGTGTGTGATTGAGTGCCAATTAAGGACATGAATTCTTACCAACATTTTCGTTTTTAAATTCGGTTTAATCAGGGCATGGCGAAGACTACCAAGTTCAGCTTGCAGTTGGTCAATGCCCCAGAAGCTGTATTCATTATGTTACACCTTCACAGAGAATTATACTTGAGGAATTACTTGACAGGTTACTATTTTTCACAGTCCCCGGAAAATTTTGCTGATGAACTATAGGCTCTTTGAAGTGATGCAACAAAGAAAATACAGCCACTTCACCAGTAATCCATTATGGTTTACTTCCTATGTCTTATCATTAATTGGTGCATGGATTGATAATGCAGTATCTTGGAGGTGCCTTATGATTGTTCAGCTGAGGCAGACTTGCTTTATTCACTTATCGTTAAAGCTAGGTTCGAGAACAATCGGTTCAGGAAGCCAAAGAAGCAACCAAAGACCTCAACCAAACATGTAGATTGGTTTTGACTTTGAAACTCTCAGTGAAGCAGTATCAACATCTATACTTTCAGATTTTGTGTGCTTCTTAGGACTCCAAATGCAATACTGAAGTTCAAAAAAGTAACCAAGTCTGCAATCGGTTAATATGTGAGACTTTCTGATATCAATATATTATTGGAAGAAAAAAGCAAAGGATCCATGGGGATCTCTTCTTCAAACCCTGTGCCTCCAGTACCTGGTCCCAATCCATTTCTCAAACAACAGAAATGCGTGCTAGACACAGGTTGTACAACCCTTCCACGCCCTGCTTGCTACAGTTCATTGCATTGTACATCTCCACTCCTTGAGCAATGCATCCCTTAAGTTCCCTGATTAATGTGTCCCCTACTTCCTTGAGTAGGGGATTTGTATGGTATATCTTCAGTTCAGGTATGCTAAGTTTTAGGTATCAGGTAGAGAATAAAGTTTCATGTTTTGTTCCTTTTGGGATCCAATGTCTTGTATGATAAGCACTCCTCCCTTTGACTTTTTTAATTTGAACTGGCTATAGTTTACTGTGGGCATCTTTTATAGACCACTGAACAACTGGTAGGAAAAGAGGATTGGATAATAGTAGTGTGTTGAACTTGGTTATTGCTTGCTATGACCGATGCTCGTATTTTTAATTACTCATTGGGGTCCTCAACTCAGGTTTCTGACATGTATGAGCGAGGACCATAAAATACGTATCTCGATTGCTGCCAGAGAATTGATGTGTTGCCAACAAAATATGATAAATTCACCTAATATCTTATCACGGAGCAGGTAGGGAAAATGGATCAACTTGCAGCAATTTGCAAGTGGGTTCTACTAGGGCAGGTGGTTTGACTAATTCTTCTTGGCTTTCTTCACATATTAAGTTAATATTTACCTTAAAAGTCTTAGAAAAAATGAAGAAATAGTACAAACAAAATCACTATTGTGTCTGCTCATCAAGAAGCATTTTGTTCCAATATCTCTGCTAAGAAAGAGCAAAAGAGAGGATGTCATACCATCAAAACTTCACTGTGACAGTCTTCTGTCTCATCTGTTGTCTCATGCCAGCAAAATCAGCATTTGTTTGCAATTTTACTGATTGTCAAGCCCTTTTCAAATTCAAGGCAGGCATAATAAGTGATCGAGAAGGTCAACTCCAAGATTGGAAGGAAGCCAATCCCTTCTGTAACTGGACTGGTATTACATGCCACCAATCTATCCAAAACCGGGTTATAGATCTTGAGCTCACAAACATGGACTTACAAGGAAGTATATCACCGTTTCTATCCAATCTTTCTCTTCTCACCAAGCTTTCTTTGCAGAGTAATAGTTTCCATGGAGAAATCCCAACTACCTTGGGAGTACTCTCACAGCTAGAATATCTGAATATGAGTGAAAATAAGCTCACCGGTGCCTTTCCAGCTTCACTACATGGTTGCCAAAGCTTGAAATTTCTAGACTTGACTACCAACAGCCTGTCTGGGGTCATTCCTGAAGAACTTGGCTGGATGAAGAACCTGACATTTTTAGCTATCTCTCAAAACAACCTCACTGGGGTCATTCCAGCCTTTTTATCAAACCTAACAGAATTGACCCGACTAGAATTAGCTGTGAATTACTTTACTGGTAAAATTCCATGGGAACTAGGAGCTTTGACCAGGCTAGAGATTTTGTATTTGCACCTGAACTTTCTTGAGGGAGCAATACCTGCATCACTAAGTAATTGCACTGCATTACGTGAAATTTCATTGATTGAGAATCGGATATCAGGAGAACTCCCTGCCGAAATGGGGAACAAGCTCCAAAACTTGCAGAAGTTGTATTTTATAAACAACAACATTTCTGGCAGGATTCCAGTGACATTCTCAAATCTTTCACAAATAACACTGCTTGATTTGAGTATCAATTACTTAGAGGGTGAGGTTCCTGAGGAACTGGGGAAGTTGAAGAACCTTGAGATCCTTTACCTTCATAGCAACAACCTGGTTAGCAATTCTTCTCTCAGTTTTCTTACTGCTCTTACGAACTGTTCATTTCTGCAGAAACTGCACTTAGGCTCGTGCTTATTTGCTGGGAGTTTACCAGCTTCCATTGGGAATCTGTCAAAAGACCTCTATTATTTCAATCTTTTGAATAACCGTATAAGGGGAGAGATTCCAGATAGTATTGGCAACTTGAGTGGCCTCGTGACCCTCCATCTGTGGGACAACCGATTGGATGGAACAATTCCAGGAACTTTTGGAAAGCTGAAGCTGTTGCAAAGACTATATTTGGGGAGAAACAAGCTTCAAGGTTCTATTCCAGATGAAATGGGGCAGATGGAAAACCTTGGTTTACTTGATCTTGGTAATAACTCCATAACTGGGTCAATCCCATCTTCACTTGGTAACCTCTCACAGTTGAGATACCTGGACCTATCTCAGAATAGCTTATCAGGAAATATTCCCATCAAACTCAGCCAGTGCACTCTCATGATGCAGCTGGATCTATCTTTTAACAATCTTCAGGGGCCTCTTCCACCAGAAATCACCCTTTTGGCTAACTTGGATCTCTTCCTCAACTTTTCAAATAACAATCTAGATGGGGAAATACCTGCAAGTATTGGAAAGCTGGTATCTGTACAAGCTATTGACTTGTCAGCGAATAAATTTTCTGGCTTGATATCAAGTTCGATTGGAAGTTGTGCATCTTTGGAGTACCTGAACCTATCCAAGAACATGATTGAAGGTACAATTCCAGAATCCTTGAAACAAATTACATATTTGAAAGTCCTGGACTTGTCTTTTAATCAATTAACAGGCAGAGTTCCGATCTGGCTTGCCAATGCCTCAGTGATGCAGAATTTTAATTTTTCCTATAATAGATTAACAGGAGAGGTTCCAAGTACGGGAAGGTTTAAAAATCTTAATGGAAGCTCATTGATAGGAAATGCAGGCTTGTGTGGTGGTTCTGCACTAATGAGACTCCAGCCATGTGTGGTTCAGAAGAAAAGGAGAAAGGTAAGGAAATGGGCATATTATTTGCTTGCAATTACGATTAGTTGTTCTTTAATGCTCTTGATATTTGTCTGGGTCTGCGTTCGAAAATTATTTAATAAGAAAGCCGAGGCAGAATCTGAAGAACCAATTCTAATGGCTTCCCCATCCATTCATGGAGGCCGAAATTTGACTCAAAGAGAGCTTGAAATTGCAACCAATGGTTTCAATGATGCCAATCTCTTGGGGAGAGGAAGCTTTGGATCTGTTTATAAAGCATGGATTGACGGTAGCATATCTTGTGTTGCGGTTAAGGTTCTAAATGAAGACAATAGGCAGAGTTACAAAAGCCTAAAAAGGGAGTGCCAAATACTGTCAGGAATTAAGCATCGGAATCTGGTTAAAATGATTGGATCAATCTGGAGTTCACAGTTCAAGGCTCTTATCCTTGAGTTTGTAGGTAATGGAAACTTGGAACAGCATCTTTATCCAAGTGAGTCTGAAGGAGAAAATTGTCGATTGACATTGAAGGAAAGATTAGGAATAGCAATAGATATTGCAAATGCCTTGGAGTATCTTCATGTGGGATGCTCAACTCAAGTCGTGCACTGTGATCTGAAACCACAAAATGTTCTTCTTGACGATGACATGGTGGCCCATGTTGCTGATTTTGGAATAGGAAAGCTCATTTTTGCTGATAAACCAACTGAATATTCTACCACAACAAGTGTTGTGCGAGGATCTGTTGGTTATATTCCTCCAGGTATGCGTCTGATTGGCTAGTGGTAATGATTCATTGAATTCTGTAAACTAGTCTACATACTCTATTCACCTGGCAGTGCATTAAGATTTATCCGACTGAGATGTATATTTTTCTTTCTTTCTTTCTTTCTTTTTTTCATTTTGCTGAGGGTACTTGCTGTTTGTAAACAGAATATGGACAGAGTACTGAAGTATCATCTAGAGGAGACATATATAGCTTCGGCGTCATGCTGCTTGAATTGATAACACGGAAGAAACCAACAAGCGAAATGTTTGCAGATGGACTTGATCTAAGGAAGTGGGTGGACGCTGCATTTCCTCACCATATTTTGGAAATTGTAGACATGTCATTAAAGCAGGAGTCACTTTCAGGAGATGCAAGTGGTGATTTACAAAAGCTGGAGCAATGCTGTCTTCAAGTGCTAAATGCAGGGATGATGTGCACAGAAGAGAACCCACTGAGGCGTCCACCGATCTCTTTGCTCACGGGAGAGCTTCAGCATACTTGGAAAGAAATGGGATTTGATAGATTAAGCATGGCTGGAAAAGAATCATATGATTTTGACAGTGTTTGATGATGTCAGTGAAATTTAAGGTGTTAAAGCTTTTGTTTAGTTATCATTTCATTACAAAGAATATGTATTCTTCATTATGAATCGCATTCAAATGCTGCAATGAGAAAATTATAAGGAAAGCATAAAGTAGAAGGGTGTTCATAGTGGCTTGACGGCTTAATTCTTGCAGCAATATATACACATTACACCTTTTTTATTATGACTTCCTCTCTATAAGATTATTTCTTCAGAATTCGGTCTTTTGATTTGAGATTATGTTTTTTATGTTCAACGCGGCTGAAAACCAGTGTTTAAACGCATGAACTTGATGCTCCTGCAAAGTGTGAGACCAAAGAAGGTTATCATGAAATTTTCAAGTGACAAGTAATGGTTGACATTGCCAATATTTCTTAATACTGGTAATAAAAAAAAGGCTAAACTCAGGTTGAAGGGTGAAGAATTTTATATTAAACAATGTATAAATCCATGCTTCAAATATTAGCAAGGGCACAAAACTTGGTTTCTGCATCCAAGCCTCCAAATTAATGCCCTGGTGACAGGAAACTACTTGGAAATTACTCTCATGAATCGGTTAAGTGAAGAGAAAATGCCTGCTGCCTTGCTGAATAAAGAAGGTCCCTGCTCAGATTTCTCTTCTGCATTTCCAAATATTATCTGTAGACGATAAATAAGTAATCAATATACATAATTTTTCATATTTTCCCCTGCTAATTCAATGCGGGGACTTCAAAACTTTCTGGTGGTAACTAACCTCGATTTCTTCCGCATCCGGGCGTCTTACGAATTCTTGTGCAAGAAGATATCTGTTTGGCCTATCTTTATCATCATAAAAGACCTTCCACATCCTGGAAATGATTAGAGTGGAGAGAATGAGGAGTGCATGCAACTATCAGAGAGAATCAATACACCACAGGAAATATGACTGAATATTGTATAGAGCTTAGACCAAATGTGCCTAAAGGTGGTGGAAATGTTCTGAATGGCAAGTGACTCTTACCCTGGATAACACCTAAAGACAGCACCGGCTGGCAGAGGTCTCATTGAATAAACTGTTGTGAATGTGCTGCAAAATAGATGATATACAGCGGATTACTGTCACATAATCACAGACTAATGCAATATTTTGTGAATAAAAAAATTACCTCAGAAAGTATCTCCTTAGATTCCGTACATTAATCCCAACTCCTACATCCTCACTGATGAGACGCGGGTTCCACATGATAAGAGGCCTTGGCTAGCAGTATATGAGGAAGTACCATCAGATAAACTATCCTTCCTAGCTTGAGGTGTATGAACATGATGAAGAAAATAAAGAAAGAAGTATGTGTTAGTAACATACCGGATCATCTGATAGATCAGATACAATTTTCTGCACCTTGTCCAACATCTGATAATCAGGAACAACCATAACAACAATGTCATCTTCGATCTGAACAGGCTTCCGGTCACTTAAGCTGTAAAACAGCAAGGCACAAAGTTTCAGACATATATGCAAGAATATGAATCAATTCAAACAAGTGTACAACCTTTAAAAATGTACAGATTCACATTTACAAGGAACGACTATGAAACTCTTTCACTGCAATTAATATGCAAGTCCGATGCAATAAAATGCTAGACTCAATTGGACAAGGTAGATTTTAGGAACTAAATACTCAAAGAGGATTTCATCAACATGGTGGAAACTACCTTGAAAACCCAAAAGCTGCATCTTTCCACAGGTATTTTAGAAGTGCAGCAGCACCGGCATCTGGAAAAATGGCTTTGATTCTCTGAGTATTGAATATTGGCAAGCAAGGTTCAGAATCAAGAACGTGGTGGCTAAAGATGTAAGTGGAAGAAGCCAGGCACCATTGGCCATCAATTTCCCTCTAGCAATTAATCATCCTTAGATTGCATTGTTTCGTGATTAGTATAAATAAAGAATTTTGTTCATATACTGCGGCTTTATCGAACATTTCATAATCAATAGTATTTTAAAGTAAAAATATACCTGGCTTCCTGTTTCTTCAATAAGTGTATCCAAAAAAATCCTTGACAGTTCCCAGAGCTCAGCTTGTGCACCTTCATCATCTAGAAACTGAAGCTGAGGGATTAAGAGCTCGACCTGGAAAGAGTTAGAGGGTTAGAAAAAACTTGAAAGGTAAAAAAAGCAATTAAAATGGAGAAAATTAAGTGATTCAATCGCAATTAATGCAAAAAAATTCACCACCATGACAAAAGTTCAAGAATCTGATATCTTCCCTTTAAACTTGCAGGCAAAGTGAACTGAGCCATGTCCTATACTTGCTCAACCTGGACAGATTACAAGCTAAATTTCTCGATTTGATTGAAAAGGTTGATTGATGTGAAGCTCAGTAATAGGCTGCAGTTCAGGATTTGCAAAGAGGTTTAAGACTGAAGTACCTAGTTCCAGCAATGCAATAATGTTTCATACTCTCTCTTAACTCTTCTTAGACCTGGGTCTGGACAGATAAACCCTACCCAAGTGTTCCGTGGAACAAATTAAGGTTTTCGGTTTTTTGATTACACTTAACTAGACCTTAAGGATGGCACTATAAAAAAACTACACTGCAAAAAATCACTTAGTGATTCCAAACAGAGATGATCTCAAATTCAAAATATAAGATTACATTTCCCTTTGTCACATACTATGGCTCTCATTCCTCCTGAAGACACAAACAAAGCACTAGCTTGGCTAGATTGCCGGACTGCACCCTCCAAGTCAGAAGGCAGGCAGCTGAAAAATGAAGAAAATAACATCACTCAGTATGCTTTCGTTTCTCTGAGTATATAAAGCATTACAAGTCAGTAAACATGAATGCTGAAAGATCTTAATACCACTGATCCACTTTACTATTGCTTATCCAATACAGTATAACATAATGGACTAGAAATCCAAAGTAATTGCATATTATTCATGCAGAAAACCTTCTCCTTCCCTACTCAATATCACTTAATCTGAACAATTTCTTCTAGTACTACAAGAAATCACAGTTTTCTCTAGAGATTGATACATACACAGATGGAAGAATGACTCTCTGAACTGATAAGTCTTTGGAAAACACTAAATCAACTATAACCCAATATGACTGATACAGATTTAAAACTCAATATGGGATAGAACATGCATTGAAGTACTATTTTCAAGCTTATGACATGGAAATTCAACCAATTTCAACCACACTAAACTGCAGGCTTAAGCTGATAACCAAAGTCAATTGCTGGATCAACTGAGTGAAGTAAAGAAACAAAAGGGTATCGTTATAATTTTGTGTCTCTACATCAACTTTGAGGTAAAAGCAAAAGCAGCACAAAACAAGAAAAGTTGTTTGCACAAAAGAAACTGAATTACCTGTCATCTTCTTCTTGAACAGTTTGTGCTTGTTCTTGTAACTCCATGGCCTCTTCAAGGTTATCTTGAGAAGCATCATCACCTTCGAATTTCTCAAACTTTGCCAAGATTCTTGATGAGTGTCTTGTACAAAGTGAAATCCCACTTAAGTTAGCGTGTGAAAAAGATAAGGTAAAGTGAGTGGTGGAGGTTGAGTTGTTTGGTATTATTGATGGTGCCATGTAGGAGTGGAAGGAACAGCTTGGGATTGAAGTAGCCATTGAAGCTAAGCTAACTACCAACTGCAAAGCTGCTTAGGACATGGATTTTTATCAGAATTTATGGGGGGCAATGGAGCTGCTATTTTTCTTTTCTTTGTTGCTAGTGAAGCAAGCTTTATGTGAATTATTTGGAGACAAAGCACACACATGCACCAAAAAGAGAAGAGGATAAATTCACCTTTGTTACTGAAATTAAGTGTAAAGTACTTCTATTTAAGTAAATCATGTCTAAAAAAGAGAGAGGATAAATTCACCTTTGTTACTGAAATTATGTGTAAAGTACTTCTATTTAAGTAAATCATGTCTCAAGGGACTGTAAATAAGTTTTTCAAATTTCAGTAATGGAGACATGTTGACTTCAAGTTAGTGTACCAACCTCACTACAAAAAAAAGTTGACTTGAATTTTTTTTTTCTACTGTAAATTTCTCTTTTTCTAGCCAATCATTTCTCACTTATTGATGGATATAGGATTTTCTTTATTTTATTTTTATTTTTAGAGGGCATACACTTTTTTTTCATGTTGTTAGTTGATCTAAATTTTCTCATTTTTCTTTAACATTTTATTTTAATGTTGTTACAGTAATTGGGATATGATTAATTATGAGATCAGTTGACAATGAGAGAATATAAATTAGAAATGCCAAGTGAAATTATCTTGATTTTCTACTTCAAAGATTTTTAATTGAAATTTAATTTCACACACACTCTTAGACAAACTATTAAAATAACACTAAAATTCTCAAATCCCCCTTGTCAAAATTGAAAAAAAAATCTATATATGTGTATGTGTATGTGTATGTGTATGTGTACTACTAGTGTTTTTTTCATTAATTCAACTAATGAAATATTTTTATATCATTTTTTCATAATAAAACTAAATCTCTATTCAGTTAAGTTTTATAAAAATCATATATTTACAATAAATTTATCTCTTCTCCATAGTAAAAAATATGAAAAAAATACCTACTTATTACTATATTCACGTGCCATAGTTATAAAATTTAAATCAGATTGATAAATTGACTTGAAATCTAATCGACTTGAGGTTTGGATTGATCTAAATTGAATAGAAAATTAAAAAAATTAATTTGGTATGAAACGGATAAAATTCTAATTGATTTTAATAAAAATTCAAAATTACATTGTTTTTATCATTTTAAAAATTTTAACCGGAGAATATTAAATTTGATCATTAATTTTTTTTAGATTAATATTTTGACCCGTGACCTTGCTTCGAGATCAAACTCTCTCTAGGGTTTTAAAATGATGTCGCATGGAATATAAATATTTTCATGATCTAAAGTAATGTATATTCATGAGAATTGGGAGTCATTTACAAATTAAAAGGAATTATATATATAACTAATAGGCCTTGACCTATTACCTTATCAGCCAGCACCACATAAGCAGGCCCAATTCTCTTTGTTCAAGCCCAAATTATCTCTCTTTCAAATTAAATCAAGCGCTCCATTATATAGCCGTTAGAAAGCCAAAAAACAGCTCTCTCTCTCTGTAATCTAACGGCTATCAAATCTCACCCTCTCATTTCAAACTTCAAATTCCCAATTTTAAACCCTAAAAGTCTTTCACTTCTCTAATTTTTCTTTCTCAATTTCAATTTCAAGGCCAACAAAATGACTGGTACTATCTCTTTCTCTGTCGATTGGCATCAATTCTTGATATTTTTTTATGATTCTTGATTGATATAGATCGAAATTGCTCAATTTCTCTCAGATCTGACGGTAGACATGATCGAAGAGATCTGTGATCGTATCCAAACTGTTCAAATTTCTGATTCCTACCCTTCTCTTTCTTCCACCACAGGTCAAGATAATAGTTTTAGTTTCTGTAAATATGATTCATTGAAATTGAAATAAAACTAAGGTTTTTTTTATTTTATTTTGAATTATTAGAGATTATATATTTAATTGCTGATTTTTTTATTTTTTATTTTTGCTTCAGAGGAAATCGCAGAGACTGAAACTATCGAAGAAGGTTTGTGAATTTTGTGATTTTCTTTGTTAATTTCATTTCAGCCCTTCAATTGTAAAGAAATTTTAAATTGAGTCATTTCTTTGACTTGCTTCTGTTTAAACCTAGAAATTGTAATTTACAGTTGTTTGCTTTATTTGTTTTCGAATTCAATTGTGACTTCTGACTTCAATTGTTGATATCTTTCTAATTCTAGGGTTTCTAAAATGCCCAAATATTTTTTTGCTTTTTCATAAAATTTAATTACAAAAAAAGAAGTTAAAATTGAGTCAAATTCGGCAGTAGTACAGTAGACATTTTATATTCTTTCTTGAACATGTTTTGATTCAAGATCTTTTAATTTGAATGGTTTTTAAAAAAAAAATGAATTTTCAGGAGAAACTATTAATTCGGAGGAAGAGAACGAAAGTAGCAGTAACAGAGAAGTTTCTCCAACTCAAGGACCCACGCTGCCAATTTTGCAGAAAGTTATCCATTTGAGCAATAAAATCCAGGTACAACTTTTGAGCTGTATTGATGCTATAATAGTTGGAGGATGATGAATTAAGAACTTGGTTTTAGTAGAAATTAGTAAAGTCTTAAACTTCTTGTCTTGAGCTCAACAGAACCTACAAAAACATTGTTTTTGCCAGTAAATTAAGATTTTGCATCAAGTATGCTGATGGGGGTTTTTCAATGTAGAATTTGAAGAAAGAACATGCAAGTCTTTCTGATCAAGTAAGGACTGCTAAAGATTCAGTACCTGGTCCTGACATTTTAGACAGTCTTCAGAAATTCAGTGAGTATTGAATAGTGAATTGACTTTGGTTTCTTTTTTTCTTGTTTAATTTAAATATTTACTTGATGGAATATTGGTGACAGGTAATGAATATGAACTTTTAAAGAAGAAATATCTACAAGAGTTGTCTGAGAGGAAACGACTTTACAATGAGGTGATCGAGCTTAAAGGGAACATCAAAGTCTTCTGTAGATGTAGACCACTAAATCAAGTCGAAATTACAAATGGTTCTAACCATGTCGTTGAATTCGACTCCTCCCTTGATAATGAGCTGCAAATCATTTCCTCTGATTCTTCCAAGAAGCAATTTAAGTTCGACCATGTTTTTAGGCCTGAGGATAACCAAGGTGATCTATATATTGCTACTGTAGAGAACTTGTTATATGTTATTTGCATTATTGAAGCATCTAATCTCTTATCTTAATGATATGCAGAGGCTGTTTTTGCCCAAACTAAACCAATAGTCACTTCAGTGTTGGATGGCTACAATGTCTGCATATTTGCCTATGGGCAAACCGGTACTGGAAAGACGTTTACCATGGAGGGCAATCCAGAAAACAGGGGAGTCAACTACAGAACATTGGATGAGCTGTTCCGACTTTCCCAAGAAAGAAGCGGTGTTATGAGATATGAGCTGTTTGTTAGCATGTTGGAGGTTTACAATGAGAAGATAAAGGACCTCTTGGTTGAAAACTCCAACCAACCAACTAAAAAGTTAGTTTAGTTTTTTATTGGCTCTGTTAATCAAAATGTTTTCATTTATGTCAAATTCTCTGGCTGCAAAAATTTTATACTGATAATTTGCTACAAGACTGATATATGATTTTACTTTACTTCTTGATGAGGGAAATTATAAATGTCGTGCTAATTGCCAAGAAAAGTAGACTGTGGAAATTATTCATCAGCAGGATTTTCATTCGAGTTCTGTTTTTTTTTTTTTTTTTTTTGCAAAAGATAACTGATAATAAATTGTGTTAGACGAACCAAGTTTGTTGAAATTTTAGTTTTGTCTATGCACGCACGAAGGTTGGAGATAAAGCAAACAGCTGAAGGAACACAAGAAGTCCCAGGACTTGTGGAAGCTCAGGTGAATGGCACGGAGGATGTGTGGGAGTTACTCAAGTCTGGAAGTCGTGCTAGATCTGTTGGATCAACCAGCGCTAATGAACTTAGCAGCCGTTCTCATTGGTAATAATATACACCCACTTTCTTCTTCTTTTTTAGTTTATTTCTTTGTCAAAACAATTGTTTTGTGAACATTGATCCTCGAAGTTGAAGATGGTTTTTTGGATTGATAAATCCCAACTATGCATGAATCAAGTTAATGGTTATGGTAATAATGCCCACAATATTGTTGCTTTGCAGTTTGCTGCGAGTAACAGTAAGAGGAGAGAATTTAATAGATGGGCAGAAGACAAGGAGTCACCTTTGGATGGTTGATTTGGCTGGTAGTGAGCGTGTGGGAAAGATTGATGTTGAAGGTGAAAGATTGAAGGAATCACAATTCATTAATAAATCTCTTTCAGCACTTGGTGACGTTATCGCAGCTCTTGCATCCAAAACTGGTCACATTCCCTACAGGTGGATCTCATACACACACTTGTAAACCTAGCAATCCAATTACTCCTGTAAACCTACTATCCAATTACCATTCTAATGAAAAGATTCATTCTCTTTGCTTATCAGGAACTCAAAGCTGACTCATATGCTACAGAGCTCTCTAGGTGAGCAAGATTGACATAATTTTTATGGTTACTGAACATTTTTTTACCTTTTTGTCAATGAAAGATGCCAAGTGAAATGTGAAACGCAGGAGGAGATTGCAAGACCTTGATGTTTGTCCAAATAAGTCCGAGCTCTGCTGACGTTGGAGAGACCATTTGTTCACTAAATTTTGCAAGTCGAGTGCGGGGAATCGAAAGCGGTCCTGCTCGCAAACAGGCTGATCTCTCTGAACTTTCCAAATACAAGCAAATGGTATGTATTCTTCTTGTACTTCGACGAAATTTCTTTTATTCCAGTTTACTTCATCTCGATTCAGATTTTTCTTTTTTTCAACTACATATAAGCAGGTAGAAAAATTAAAGCATGATGAAAAGGAAACAAAGAAGTTACAGGATAGCTTGCAATCATTGCAGTTGAGGCTTGCTGCCAGAGAACATATCTGCAGAACTCTGCAAGAAAAGGTAATGATGACTGAGGTTCCATTTTGCAGCTGCTTCTCATTTATTATTGTGTTATGGAACAAGTGGTAAATTACTTGAAACATTATTTCTCTTGCTTTTATTGTTCCCTAATTTGGCTTCTATATAATTTTTAGACTATACAAGTAACTCTTTTCTTGCAACAGGTTCGAGACCTCGAAAATCAGTTGGGGGAGGAAAGAAAAATCAGAATAAAACAAGAAACAAGAGCTTTTGCAGCTGCTTCTCAGTCTACGAAACAAGTAGTAGAGAAGAGCAAAACAGACAAAAAGCCACCTCTGGGTCCTTCAAAATTCAGGATGCCATTGCGAAGAATCACCAATTTCATGCCTCCGCCATCTCCCCTACAGAAACAGAAAACCACCATTACTAATTCTGCTGTATCTTCAATGCATGACAAAGAAAACAATTCAAGAACCACAATGTCAGGGACAAATACAAAAGGCCTTATGAAACCCAGGCGAATGTCCATTGCAATCAGACCTCCTCCTCCAATGTCAACACAGGTTTTTCAGCCAAAGAGACGTGTATCCATTGCTACCTTCCGTCCAGAGTCAACCTCAAACATAAGCACGCCTCTTCAAACCTCTCGATATAAGAACGGGAATGTAGTTGGCAGGCAATCATTTGTCAGGGACCCAAAAAAGCCAAGGTATTCAAAGCTGTTTTCTCCATTGCCAGAGTTCAGGAATGCATCAGAGATTACGCCTATGAGAAACAGTAGCAGATTCATGGGCAGTCCTCCAACACAGGCAGGTTCATGGAGGCCGAAGCACCCAACAGTAGTTGCACTGCAACGAAAATCTTTGGTGTGGAGTCCGCTCAAGTTGAGGAACATGCAAAATGCCCGGAGACCATCTTTGTTGCCTTCTCGACCATCAAATAATGAGGTGCAA
>Ga0325410_1003863_pt1 | contig 16852 bp, 6 predicted proteins | sample PopdelMetagenome_16_FD_206182 | JGI IMG/M metagenome (GOLD analysis project Ga0325410, IMG submission 206182) | Populus deltoides microbial communities from Bellville, Georgia, United States - Xylem-PdIQD-R3 | ecosystem: Host-associated > Plants > Phyllosphere > Stem > Wood/Secondary xylem...
TTTATTATATTCTGACACGTGTACTTTTATAACAAAGTTTTTATTAATATCTATTATTTTTACATTGATGGTGTTCACAATTAATGATTGAATTCTATCATGATATATAATATAGATAAACTTGAATTATTTTTTTAATAAAAGTTTCATTTTTGCAAAAATATCTAATAAATTTTATCAAGTAAAAAAACAAAATATAATTATATATATTTCACACACAAAAAAGAGTTGTATATTCTTGAAATTATATGTCAGATTTTTCTTTCCTTTATTTGACAAAGCTTATTTAATATTTTAAAAAAATTATTAATAAAAAAATTAATCCAAACATATTATCGTAATATCATTCATTACAAAAAAAACTAAAAGTCATTGTTAAAATATGAAGCCATAGGCACATTTCACTGTTTATTAGAATAGCAAAGATGACAAGAAAAATCTAAAAGTCATTAGTAAATATTTTAGTCATAAATATATTTCATTGTTTATTGAAATAGTAAAATGATATTTATATCCCTATAAATTGCAAATTTAAGAAGCTTGCAATTTGAAATATAATTATTTTTCCTCATGCAAATTTATTATTAGTGATAAGAAATGTCAAGTTTTCAATCATGGGCTCTTTTATCTTTTCAAAAAGTACTGAATAGTAATGTTACAATCAAACTTTAGGAAAGAAAAAAATAAACATGGGATCTTCTTCTTTAATATTTTGTTAAAATAGTTAAATTACATAATTACTCTTAAATTAAAAAAACTAATGTTGGTTCCAATGACGTTTTAGTCTTTTCATTTTTGTAGTTGTTTGGTAATTTTAAGTAATTAAATATTATTAAAAAAACTCGTGTGCGCATGACAGTCCTCGTGCCTTTTAGGCGGTGTGTGTAGAGTCATACAGTTGCTAAAATCCTTCATCCGCGGTGGCTTTGGGAGCGATCAGTCATCCTCTCTTCAAAAATGTAGTACGTGCTCACGGCTCACGGCTAAGGTCCGATTGAGTTGAGATATAATTTTTTTTCTTTCCTCTCTCATGCCCTTGAAATTCGCGACAACCTTTCCAAAAAATAATTGTGTCCTCTAGTTTGTAATTTTATTGATTTTGACCCTTAATTTTTTAATTACTATTTATTTTGGTTTTGATACTTTTGAAGTTTTGCTCTCTTTTTTTCAATTTCATCCCTGGGTATTTTATTTCATTTGATTTTATATCCAAGTTGGTCCTCATACTTTTGATTACTCTTGTTCTATGTTTTATATACTTTTCCTTCTCTCTTTTTTCAATTTTATCCATTACCATTTTATTGCATTTGTTTTTTTAATCTAATTTTAGTCTTTATTTTTTTATTCTTTTCTTGATTTACCTTTTTTTTTCCTCAACGTTTTATTTCTTTTTTTTTTAATTCAATTTTGGTCTATCATTCTTTCAATTATATTTTTTATCCTTTTTTTTAATGTATTTTGTTTTTCAAATTAGCCCCCAATTATTTTCTTTCATTTTGTTTTTATATCATATTTGGTCAATATTGTTTGAGTTTGAAAATTTTTATGGTTGGGGGTTTTACTTTGTTATTTTTTCATGATTGCCTTTTTATAGGGTAATTTTTGTCTCATGACCGGGCCCAATTAAATTTAGCTTTTTTTTTGGTTGTTTATTATTATTATTTTCAAATTCATCATTTGACATTTGATTATTAGGCCATTGGCTTCATTGTTTGTTTCATTTTTCTTTGTTGATTTATCTTGATCTCATATCCCGGCTAACAGGTTAGTCGAGTTAACCGAGGTTGACTCAAATTTTTTTTCCTATATTTTTTATGAGATTGATTTTTTTTCTTTAATTTCATCATTTGGCATTAAATTATTGACCCTTGAGCTTTGTGATTTTTTCAGTTTTCTTTCTACTAGGTTATACTGAGTGCAAGGTAGTCAAGTCAGTCCGAGTTAGCTTTAGTTTTTTTTTTCAATATTTTTTATTTAAAATTTAGTTTTTTTTTTGCTAGGTTCTTCTTTTGAAAGTCTCATTTTTTTTTCAATCACATGTCGTGGGTGGCGGCTTAATCGAGTTAACCAAGGTTGACTCATGTTTTTTTCTCTCAACTTTTTTTTATGACATTAATTTTTTTTAATTTTATCATTTGACATTAAATTATTGACCCTTTACCTTTATCATTTTTTTACTTTTCTTTCTATTAGGTTATCCTAAGAGTGGATAAGTAAAATTAACTTGAATTAGCTCGGTTATCTTTTATGTTTTTTTATTGAGCTTAGGTCTTTTTTTACTAGGTTTTTCTTTTGAAATTCTATTTTTTTTAATCTCAAACTCATATTGCGAGGCGTGAGTTAGTCAAGTAGCCCGGGTTGACTAAAGTTTTCTTCTTCAAAGTTATATTTTTTTAAATTTTTTTTTTTAATTGTTTGACATTCAGTTATTTAGTCTTGAGCTTTGTAATTTTCTTTTGCTTTCCTTTCTACTGGTTATTTTAATTTTATATCTCGGGTCACGTGTTAATAAAGTTAATCTGGAATTTCTCAAATTGTCATCGCCTAGGCTTGCTTTTTTTTTTTTTTACGTTAGAAAAGATTTTGACTTGATTTGTGTCCACTCGAATGATAAACTTGTAAACCTGATAATTAGGGTTGAGCCAACCCAAGTTATCTTGTAAAATTTGCAACTTAGATTATGAAATCGGAATAATTTGATAGAGAAAAAAAAAACATAGAAAAATAACAAAGCTCATTTTCTTTTAAAAAAATATTGATGTTGAGCGATGAAAGCAACAAATAAAATAAGAACAAAAAACAATTTCAATTAACGTTAACTTTTCAAACCTGTGGCTCGGGTCATTAATTCAAAAGCACCTTATCTGGGAAACCATTAAGTCCAATTACCAATCAATCAAATATTAAATGATGAAATTGAAAAAAAAATCAATTATAAAAAAGGATTCAATTTTTAAAAAAAAACACAATTAAAAGAATGAGGATTAAAATTGAAATATAAAATAAATTTTATTTTTGATTAAAAGGTGAAATTGAAAATAAAAATCAATTTAACAAAAGGATCCAAAAAAAGATTAAGACAATCAAAAGAATGAAGATCAAAACTAAAATAAAAAATAAAAATATATTTTTTTATTAAAGGGTGCAATTAAAAAGAAAAAAAACAATTTAACAAAAGGAACAAGAAAAACAATAAAAAAAGAGGATCAAATTGAAAAAAATAACATATCTAAATTTGGGATTTAATGATACGGTTGAAAACAAATAAAGATTTAACAAAAGTGCCAAAAACAAAATTAAAAATCAGAAGAATAAGGATCTAAGTGACAATGCCCATAAACCAGAGTATAACTTTGAAATTTTGTATGGCTGGTGCAAATTTTAAGGGGAGAAAAGAGAAAAAAAAAAGAAAAAAACAAATTATTGTCGGTAATAAACCATGTCACCACCGACCACATGTGCGTTTTTAAAAGGAAAAGGACATTGTTGTGCTTCCAACTACACAGTAGAAATGAGATTTTGATTGTTATGAGTGCCACTCATGTTGCTTGAAAGCGTGGGCATCAACTAGTTTTTATATTTATTAAAATACTAAATTTTCCTTTAACTGATCTGATAATAATAAAAAAATTATTGAGAAAATAAAAAAAAGCTTTTTAACACCAAATTTAAAATTGTTTTCTTTCAAGGGAAATTTAGTTGTTTAACAATGCTTTTTTATATTTATTTAAATACCAAGTTTGCCCTTAACTAACATAATAATAACGAAAAAACCATTTTAAAAATAGAAAAAATCCCCATAATGCTATTTTTTTTGGTCGTTTCATTGTATTTTAAAAATGAAAAAAAATATATTTATTTCTGGTTAATTATCAATTTTAAGTTTTTTTTTTTATAAAAAAAGCAAAACCATGAAAACATTGTTCTGGTAAACAATATTTCCACTCACAGTTTACAGTTATATTGGTAAGGAATTTAATAAAACATTTTTACTAATAAAGGGAGTAACTATATTGAAAGCTCAATCAATAATTATTAAATAAAAAAAATACTCTTCACCTCACCTATTAGCTCAATCAATGTTACCCTTTTAGAAAATCATTTTGTTCTTATTTTATATTACTCTTTTCGTCTAGTATATTTAAACAAGAATATTAATCGATCTTATATTTACTCAATGCATATCAAATTTAATTTTCTTCTTCTTATTTTTTAAAGAAATATTAATGTATTACTTAATTTTGTAATTTTATTTAGAAAATAACTTCATTAAAAAGTAATAAAGGTTCAAATAGTACATAATTCAACTCTTATATTATTATTATTATTATTATTATTATTATTATTAAGAACTTGAAAGACCTAGATATAGATTTATTGGGTTTAAGAGATGGTTTTCTTAGTTTTTTTCTTTTACTTCTTACTAAACAATACTCAATATATATGCATCTTAAATAAAAGATTATGGTATGAGCTTTTAATTGGTATAAATAAAAACAATTTATAATAAACTTATGCTACGAAATTGTAATTCAAATTTTTTCTCATATATTTTTTTAATTTGATAATGATGTTTAAATTTTTATTGTTTCTACTTACATTTGTGGCAAAAGGAATTTGTTTTATGCATTAATTTTCTAATAGATGAAAGATTATTATTGGTTAAATTTAAAATATATTGACATAAGCAATTAATGTCTTAACTATATAGCACTTAGAATTGCATCTATTTTACTATTATATATACTAGTCAAAAGACTCGTCTAGTGTTTTTTTTAATTTATAATTATTTTTTTAATAGTGTGTGTGTGTGTGTGTGTATATATATATATATTTAATTTGTAATAAGCATATCATCTACGATTTATTTCATAACCAATTTACCTATCATTGAAGTTTGATTATTTATAAATAAAAAAATGTTTTATTTTATTAATATTGTATATGGTGATCTTGTAAAAAATTATGCTAATTGATATCATTGTTTTTTATTAGTACAATTCTAGTTGTGAGAATGGTAAAAATACGATACTTTAAAATATTGCTAAACCAAATTTTATAATTTATATAAACGTATTAACAACCTAAATTATTTCTTTATTAGATAAAAAAATATTTTATGTTACACCTTTTCAATTCAAACATATTCATTCATTAATTAATTGATATTGATTGAAATGAATTAAGAAAAAAGTAAATTATTATTATAAGAAAAAACAAAAATAAGTGTTTTGGATATGTGCATGTAATATATTCTACATGCTCAATGATTGGCTAATAACGAGTCCCTTGCACATGTGAGCACATCCACGCGCCAAAATCAAAGATTTTACCCAAGCGTTCCCTGTGAAGGCGAAGTGCTATTGTTTTACTATTATATATTAGTTTATCTGGCAACGTTATTGCCGCAGATCGTACATAAATTTTTTAAAACATTAAAAAAAATAATTAGATTTTTTTAATATTATCATTAAATTTAGTATAACAATTTAAAATTAAAAAATATGTACCAATTACTTTAATTAATATTTATCCAGGTTGCTAATCTCACAATCTGGTTATAGGATTGAATTGTTTTTATTTATTTATTATATGATAGAAAATACTAAAATTAATTAATCATTAATCCAATAGTAAAATGATAAAATTTAATAAAATCCCAACTCTAAATTATAAAATTGGCAAAAAAAAAAAAAAACCTAAACATATTAACAAAAAATTCTAAAAAATCCCAACTCAACTTTTTAATTGTTATTTAGTCAACTCATAACTCAGAGTCAACTTAATTTTTTAATTTCAATATACAATAAAAATATAAAAAGTAAATTATTATTAATATAATATTAAAGAATAAAATTAAATAAAAACCTCACTCTAAATGTTGGACTTAAAAATAAAACAAATAAAAAAACCCCTATAAAATACAATAGCTAGAAAAAAAAGCTCAATCACGCTAGGCTAGGCTTGTCATAAAAAACTAGACAAGTGGGCCTTAAAGAGGCCTATGCGCCAATCTATTTTTTTTATTTGTATAAGAGATGGATGACTTGTCATTCATTTTTTTATTTGAGATTTGAATAATAAACTTTGCTTGGTTAATTTAATCTTTTAATTTTATTATATTATAAAAAATAAAAAATAAAAAAATTATTAATTTAATATTAAAAAATAAAATTAAACAAAAAATTTATTCTAAATGATGAATTTAAAAAAATCAAAAAACAAAAAACACAATAACTAAAAAAAAAAAGCCTAGTTATACTGGGCCTAACAAAAAAGCCAGGTATTTAGGCCCAAGGAAGGCCCGCGTGCCTGACCGCCTAAGAAAGGCCTGCGTGCTTTATTTATTTATTTGTTTTGTAAAGGGACGGACATGTTGTTCGCTCCTTCCTTTAAAAAACAAAAAAGAAAATGCAGATGATAAATTGTTTGTGGTTGTTTTAAGGAAAATGTGCTCCTGCAGGCCTCAAAGTCAAACTAGCAATCTCAAAGTCTTTCCTCGTGTGCCCTCACAAATGCAGCCACCACACGTACTTGATATGAAACACATTATTATATTATACATGGGATGTATGCTGGGCGTTGCTGTAAGTTTATAAAACAAATATATTTAATAGTATTATAATTGTGAACCAACATTAGATAAGTAATAGAAATTAAAGATATGATGAATCTAATATTTCATGATGAAAAAAAAGTTATGTTAGTGATCAAAAATTAGAGACTGAATAAAATGATTTGTAGCAATCTACAGTGTTTTGGGAGGAAAGATATAGTGCTTTCGCCACATGATTTAGCTTTTCTGTTAATAAAAAGCCAAAAAAATTACAAAACTAAATTCTCTACCAACTTAATATTAAAAAACCAACAAAGATAATTTTGGAAGGAAAAAAACACATGAGAAAAACGTTGTAGCAATTGACAATATCTTGTGCGGAAAACTACAGTGCTTTCCCCAATAAAATAAAATAAAAAACCATTTAGAGAAATACTGTAGCAATCTATAGTGTTTTGTGAGAAAAACTACAACGCTTTTTTCATATGATTTAGCTTTATTGTAATTATAATTCTTAACCAACTCAATATTTTTTAAAAAATAGACAACGATAATTTTGGAAAAAAATAATAAAAAAATCATATGGAAAAACATTGCAATAATTCACAATGTTTTAAAGAAAAAATATTACAAAACTAAATTCTTAATCAGCTCAATATTAAAAAAATAAAATCGACAGAGATAATTTTAGGAAAAAAATATTAAAAAAACAAAAAAGGAGAAAAAATCATGTTGGAAACACTGTAGCAATTCATAGTGTTTTGTGATGAAAGCTACGGTGTTTCCCCACATGATTTAACCTTATTTTTAATGACTTGTAATTGTAATTTTCAACAATGTTTGTGAGAAAAGCTACAGTGTTTTCCCCACATGATTAAGTTTTGTTACAAAATTAAATTCTAACCAACTCAATATTAAAAAAAATAAAATCGACGAAGATAATTTTGGAAAAAAATATTACAAAAAAGAAAACACAAAAGAAACTGGAAAAAAACCATATGAGAAAAAACTGTATCAATCCATAGTGTTTTGTGAGGAAAAACTTGTATTTACTTGTAATTGCAATTCTTAACCAGCTTAATATTTAAAAAATAAAATTGACAAAGTTAATTTTAGAAAAAAAACATAACAAAACAGAAAAAAAAACCATATGGGAAAAAAGTGTAGCAATCCACAGTAATTTACGAGGAAAGTTACAGTGTTTTCCTCACATATTGTAACGGTAATTTTTAACCAGCTCAATATTAAAAAATAAAATAAAAAAGATAATTTTAGAGAAAATTATAAAAAAACAAAAATAAAAAAAAACCATGCAGGTAAATTGTAGCAATCAACAATGTTCTAAAGAAAAAAATTATAAAACAAAAATCTTAATCAGCTCAGTATAAAAAAAATCGACTAATATAATTTTAAAAAATAAAAAAATAAAATAGAAAAACTATGTGGGAAAACACCGTAGCAATCCACAGTATTTTAATGGAAAAAAATTACAATGCGGAATTTTTAACCAGCTCAATATTTAAAAAGTAAAATCAACAAAGATAATTTTAGAAAAAAATTAAATGAAAAAAAAAGGAAAGTAATTTTGGAAAAAAAAGGACAAAAAAGGAAAAAAAAGAGAAAGTTGAAAAAAAACAAGAATAAAAAGAGGAAAAAACATTATGGATTACTGTTGTAATCCACAGTGATTTTGGTGTGAGGGAACAGTGATTTCTCCACACCATTTAGATATTGTTAATGGGAGAATCACTGTTCCCTCACACCCAAAAGCACTGTGGAATAATCCACAGTGCATTCCTTTTTTTTTTTTTTCATTTTTTTCCAACTTTCCCTTTTTTTTATTTTTTTTTCAACTTTCCCTTATTTTTTTTCCAAAATTATTTTTGTTGATTTTACTTTTTAATATTAAGCTGATTAAAAATTTCACTTTGTAATTTTTTTCCTTTAAAATATTATGCATTGCTGTGGTGTTTTTCTACACAGTTTTTTTAGTTTATTTTTTTTCAAAATTATATTTTTTGATTTTTTTAATATTGAGGTGGTTAAAAATTTTGCTTTGTAATTTTTTTTTAAGATTGAGCTGATTAAGAATTTAGTTTTGTAATTTTTTCTTTAAAACATTATTGATTGCTACAATGTTTCTCCGCACAGTTTTTTTATGATTTTCTCCGAAATTATCTTTTTTGATTTTATTTTTTCATATTGAGTTGGTTAAAAATTACAGTTACAATATGTTAGGAAAGCACTGTAACTTTCTTCACAAATTACTATGGATTGCTACAATGTTTTTTCCCACATGATTTTTTTCTGTTTTGTTATGTTTTTCCCTAAAATTACTTTGCCAGTTTTATTTTTTAAATAATAAGCTGGTTAAGAATTGTAATTACAAGTAAATACAAGTTTTTCCTCACAAAACACTATGGAGTGATATAGTTTTTACTCACATGGTTTTTTTCAAATTTCTTTTCCCCTTTCTTTTTTCTCTTCTTCTTAATTTCTGCGTCTGACACTTCAATTTTCAAAGCACCCTTCAATTTATCTCTCTTTCAAATCTAATATCTATTCTTTAGTTATTATTCATTTAATTTGAAATAATTTATAAAATTAGTTTTTTTTCAATTTCACCCGCCTTTAATATTTTATTTATTAGATTTGGTTCTCATTCTTTTGATTATTATTTGTTTTATTTGATATAATTTTTAAAATTGATTTACGGTTTCATCCTCCAGTTTTTTTCCTATCAGATCTGATCAATTTTGCTTTTGAATGTGATTTTTTTACTGACATATTTGTTAATCTGATGTTTTTTATTTATTTTATCTTTTGACATTAAATGGGCTGCGAATTGAGTTTTTTTTATTGAGTCAAAGTCTTGTATTTCATGGGTTGTGGGTTGGGGACATTAACATAGGTTTAAAAGATTTTTCCAAGTTTACTTTCTATAAGATTTTTCTCTAATTTTAAAAACAACTCGGGTTATCTTGAATCTTTTTATTTGTTGTTCTTTGATAAATATAGCTTTTTCAAAAGAAATTTTGTTTTTTAAAACACTGTGGATTGTTACAATGTTTCCCCACATGGTTTTTGTTTTGCTATAGTGTTTCCCACATGTTTTTTTTCTAAAATTATCTTTGTCGATTTTTTTTTAATATTGAGGTGGTTGAGAATTCAGTTTTAACTTTCCCCACATGTTTTTTTGTCTATTTTTTTCATTTGTTTTTGCTTTTTTTTTCCACAATTGTTTTTGTTGATTTTATTTTTTTAATATGGAGTTTGTTAAAAATTTAGCTTTGAAGTTTTTTTCTTTAAAACGCTATGGATTGCTACAATGTTTCCCCACATTGTTTTTTTTTTATTTTTTATGATTTTTTTTTCCTGAATTGTCTTTGTCGATTCTATTTTTTTTTCATATTGAGCTGGTTGAGAATTTAGCTTCTTAGTTTTTTTTCTTTAAAACACTGAGGATTGCTACAGTGTTCCCTCACATGATTTTTTTTTTGTTATGATTTTTTTCAAAATTATTTTTATCAATTTTATTATTTTTAATAAAGCTGCTTGAGAATTACAACTGTAGATTTTCTCATGAAACACTATAGATTGCTACAATGTTTCCCTGCATGTTTTTTTTCCTTTTTTTATGATTTTTTCCAAAATTTTCTTTGTTCATTTTATTTTTAAAATATTAATTTGGTTAAGAATTTAGCTTTGTAGTTTTTTCCTTGAAAACATTGTGGATTGCAACTGTTTTTCTCCATATATATATATATATTTAATTTTTTTCCACAAATCCACAACAACGCACAAACATGCCACAAGCCCACGGCATCGTGTGGGCATGGCATCTATTTAATTACTAAATGATAAAGCAAGTGTTTACGGGGTGAAAACATAATTTTCTTCCTTTATTTTCATAACTTAATAAACAAACATGCATGTAACAAGAGCAATTAACAATTTTTTTTTTTGCTATTTCTTTTTATAGATATTGGATTAAAAATGACATAACAAATATACTAAAATGAAAGGGGATTTTAAATAATGTCTTTACAAAAGTACGAGACTCAATTTATTATGGATTTTAATAGTAAAATTATTATTATACCCTTTAATTAAATAACATTTGGGTTGCCTAGTGGATTATTTTACTTTTTAATAAACAATAAAAAAATAAAGTGCCCTTAAGAAGCAAAAAACAATTGTTTGGCATCTAGGTGTAGTTTCAATATTTCAGTTTTGAATGAATAATTAAATTATTTAAATGCCCTTAAAGTAAAAAAAAAAGAAGGCAGCATTCAGTCAAGGGCTATTTTTTTCTTTTCAAGTTGTTTTTTTTTGTTATTTACTATTTTGTTGAGGGTATTATGGTCCTTTTCACCCAAATTAATTATTATTACATCTTAAAAAGTTGTTGGTGCATGCAACTAAAAAGCTCCTAGTAGGAGATGCATGCACTATTGTGCATTGCCCATGCCAGCGTGTGGAAGATGCATGCGCTCTTTGATCGGAGTGCGTGGTGCCTCCTAGTAGTGGAACTTTCCCTTTCACCATGTTGGTGGATGTGTCGCCACGTCTTTTTCCTTTTGGTACGGCACGTGTTAGCAGCAAGTGTGTGGTTTGTTGCCATTGATCTTTCTTTTTTTTCTTCTTTTCTCTCTCCTCTCTCGTGAATTGCAGATTGGTCTTCTTGGTTTTTTTATATTTCTACTTTGGCCTTTTTTTTTCTTTTAATTTCTTAGTTTTGTCTTTAACCATTTTGTAAAAGTTTTATTTCTTTTTAGTTTAGTCCCTCAATTCCAATTTGTCTTGTTTTATTTTTTTTCAATTTAATTTTTATTCTTTTAGTTTTTAATTTTTTTTCTTAGCACTTTTATAAAAGTTTTATTGGTTTTCAATTTCACCATTCAATCCAAGTTTATGTTGTGCTATTATTTTCAATTTCTTCTTTATTTTTTTAATTATTTTTATTTTTATTGGAATTATTTCTCTTTTTAATTTATCCCTCTAAGGACAAGCCTCAAATTAGTGTCCAAAGATTCTGAAAATTCACAATTAAATAATTCCATCCATGCATGAACGAATTACATCCGTGTCAAGTATCTTAGCGTGCAAGGTATCCGTGTAAAGAGTTTGTGCGAGTATATCGTTTCCCATGAGAAACAAACAAAGAGTATTTACTATTTATTAAAATTACAATAAATAAATAAATAAATAAAAGTCGTCAGTCATTCATGGCAGCTTAAAACTCATGCTTATGTGAATTGAAACAGTAAAGTGATTATTTTTTTTATTGACAAACAAAAACAATGAACTAACCATTAGGATTAAAAAAATATTTTTCTTAGGATCTATTGGTCAAATCGATCTTCTCTCATTTTTTTAATACAATAAAGTCATTGAATAGCCTTTAAAGGAAAAAAAGTTTTAAAATGGCTTCCAATGACTTTTGAGTCTTTTCACCATTTTCAATATAGTAAAAAAAACTAAATTACCTTTTTTTTAAAATTTTTTTACTAAACTAGCTTTCAAGGGCTTTTTTGTATTTTCATCCCAGTTTTTTTTTGTTATAATCAATTTAAGGAGCAATTAGATAATTCAATAAAAATAAAAGATTATTTTTAAAAAATAGTTGATGCGTGCAACGAATGTTGAATGTTTTAATGTACGAGTTGCTCCCCTCATCTATAGAAGGCTCAAGGGGAGTCCTGCGGCAACCAAACAGTGACTTTCAGTGTAGCGTTCAAATCTTCTTGGCGGACCCTCCATCATTGGGCAACGTGTGTGGCTAATGGACCTCCAGTTTAGCGCTGATGATCTCTTTTTTTCCCCCTTTCTTTTCTCTTTTCTTCTTGATTTCTGTGTCTGACACTTCAATTTTCAAAGCACCCGTCAATTTATCTCTCTTTCAAATCTAATATCTATTCTTTAGTTATTATTCATTTAATTTGAAATAATTTATAAAATTAGTTTTTTTTTCAATTTCACCCGCCTTTAATCTTTTATTTATTAGATTTGGTTCTCATTCTTTTGATTATTATTTGTTTTATTTGATATAATTTTTAAAATTGATTTACGGTTTCATCCTCTAGTTTTTTTTTATCAGATTTGATTATTTTTCTTTTGATTTTGATTTTTTTGCTGACATATTTGTTAAATTGATGTTTTTTTTAATCTTTTGACATTAAATGGGCTGTGAATTGAGTTTTTTTATTGAGTCTGAGTCTTGTATTTCATGGGTTATGGGTTGGGGCCATTAATTGTACAGGTTTAGAAGATTCTTCCGGTTTTGCTTTCTATAAGATTTTTCTTTGATTTTAAAAACAACTCGGGTTATCTTGACTCTTTTTATTTGTTGTTCTTTGATAAATATAGCTTTTTAAAAAGAAATTTTGTTTTTAAACTAAATTAAATTAATTGATAAAATATAAGTATGAGATGTTTACTTCATGATATTTTGTTTGGTTTGCTTTTCAGGTCGTTACTCTAACGACACGTGCGGCCTCTTATGGTGTCATTGTGTAGCCTTTCATAGTGGTGTTAGAATTGTCTTGATAAGTTTTTTTGGTAGTGGGGGCGGTGTCTATAGTGGAGCGATGATAAGTATCAAATGAGTTTTTCTTTCTTTTCCTTCTGCATATGATATTGACAACTTATTTTTTATAGTTAATTATTGTTATTTTCTTAGTTCACTTTATTTGTTGTGGATTTTTTTTAAATTCAATTAAATTTATTAAACCTAGTTAAGTCAATGACCCGAGTCTTATATTTTATTTTTTTATTTAAAAATATTAGTCTCATCCAATCATTTTGTTTTACTTCAGAAATTTTTTTTGACCTAGCCTCCAGTGTACTGGATACCACTTATCTAGTTACTTACCATGTCTTTTCCGGGAGAAAAAAATTAGGTTAAATTGTTGGGGTTAAAATATCATTGTAAGCTTATTTATTACCTCCGTTTCGCTTGGGCATAAAGGCCATTCAAATTTCAAGCTCAAGCGAGCTCCAGCTGGACCATAAAACCATCTTGAATGAAATTAAAGGCACAGTCCATAATATATTTTTTTTGGATCAGACCGAACCCTTTCAGCTGTCCATTTTGCACCATATTGTCATCCCATTTGAAAGCAAATAATGAAATTAAAAATCCTGAATATAAGACAAACTATCCTTTCAATCTGCAGCCAAAATGTTTGTCCATCAGAAATTGGCATGGCCCAAATACATTATGTCCAAACTTTGCACCAATTGAGGTGCTAGCGTGCTCTGCCATTTCCACGCACAACTAGACCCGACTCCACAGGTCCCTACGCAGCCCAGAATGTTATGCCACTGAATGCATTGCCCATCATGAACAGATCATGTGCCCTATTTCTACCTTAATACACAAAAAGATGCTGACCATCCTCATCATCACAGTTCACAGCCCATCCATCATTACTTCAGAGTTCTTTTGTGCACTCAATTGGTCCCAAACAAATTTGACCCTCAAAGCTATGTAGCGTTTGTAACTGTGTGCAGCTTTCTTCAAACACAGTGACCTAGTGTCCTTGTTCAGTCTGTGACCCGTGAGATAAGGCATGCCATGAAATCCTTTTGAAGATGGACGCCGGTGGTAGTCTAGTGCATCTCTCTCAGGGCCACGCACTCGCGTACGTTTTCTGTCGCAGAAATTGTAAGGTCTGGTGACCGGAAAGCAAGTTTTAAGTGGTACATCTTTGTGCAGAGCGCTTTCCATGAGTACTGGAAAACCCTTTGTGTAGGTGAGACCAACCCGGGAAAGATATTAATTACCAATTTGACTGGAAGAAATTCTGTAAGAAAATCTGGTTTCTCCTGCTCAATTTGACTTGCTACTCCGCACTTCCTTACATTATTAGTACCCCCAGTACTAGTCTTCTGCAATGGTCTCCCACAAATAGTGCTAGAGGTTGGAAAGATTCAATCAGATGGTAGACTATTATGGACAGCTGTTGTTGGTCGTGATAATTGGTCACAATCTAAAATAGTGCTGCATTTCATAGATGATAGGTCCTATACACTATATTATCGACAGCATGTTTTCCCAGAAGTAATCGATCATGCAAAGCACTGGCAGCCAGGGATCCATGAATTGGAGAATAACTTATTTAATTGCCTTAAAAGATGAAGAACTCTCTCAGATAAACGATTGTGGTGACAGATTGAAGTTCATCAGCATAATTTCAGCTGGCTTCTCCTTTTCTCTTTTCTTTCAAGTTTCGTTTAGAATTGTAGTAACATTGTTTTTAAAGTAAAAATACATGAAATCTTACAACACAGTAGAACAAAGGAGGAACACAGTCATGCCAGCAACGTAACTTGTCAGCTGGAGGAAGTACCATTTACTAGGACGCATGCAGGTGGATAGACTGGTCCTTGCCTACGCTGACACAGAAGGGAAACAATGTCAAAGGAAGCATTAAATGTGTCCCTTCTACAAGTAGGGATGGGGCATCCATATTCTCCAAGTCCCTTCCTAGACCAGGACCATGTGTGAAAGGTGAGCTCCAAGTTTCGAAAACCCCCCACCAATCGCCACCAAATTCAATTATCATTTATACAGTTTATTTTTACGTTTTAAAAATATATTTTTTTTATTTTAAATATTTTAAATTGTTTTAATGAATTTTTCTCTTACTTTAATTTTTTTTAAATTAATATTTTAAATTTTCTCTAATCACTTAAATAGAAGGAATAAAAATGGGTGCATTCAAATAGAAATAAAGAAAAATACATACACTAAGACACAACTCGAAATAAAGTATAATGTTCATACCCGACACTTGATTTGAAAAATAAAATAAAATTAAGAACACACAAAATAAAAGTTGGTGCACTCAAATAAAAATAAATAAATAAAAGTTTATAATTAGCTCAATTACTGTCCTTTCTCCTTCTTCATTCATTGCAGGAAAATAACAGTAGAATCTGGCGTTATCTAGTTAGGGTTTTTCTTCATTGATCAGTCAGCAAGTATCCAATTTTCCCATAAAACATACCAGCCATAGTTTTGTAATTAATCACTTTAGCAACCTAATATAAACTTAATATAACGAGTACTGTTCATCCACATGTGAAACATCTTAGTGTTTGGATATTGAGTTGAACTTGATTTTCGGTAAAGTTTATTTTTTTATTTTTTATTTTTTTAGTGTTATTAGATCATTTTAATAAATTACTATAATTAAAAAATAAATTTTAAAAAATAAAAAAATTATTTTAATCTATTTTTAAGTAAAAAATACTTTAAAAACTAAATTTTATTAATTTTTACTACAAATAAATAGCTGCTATATTCCATAATTAAAGCCTACATGGAAGTATAGTAAAGATTTATCTTTAAAATGTTTTTCTTGAAATATATTAAATAATATATTTTTTTAAAATTTATTTTTATATAATCAAATCAAAATAATTTAAAAACAATAAAAAAATGCTGAAACCAAAATTTCAAAAACACAAATAGGCTGTGTTTGTTTCCTGGAAAATGATTTTCAGGAAATCACTTTCCAAACTTTCCTGTGTTTGTTTGTTATTAGAAAAGTTGGTCAATAGAAAACATTTTTCAGTTAAAGAAAAATTTAGTTTAGTTTCCAGGAAAGTGTTTTCTTTTTATTTTGGGCGGAAAACATTTTCTGGAAGCTGTGAAAAATCTAAAAATGTCATATTATTTGCTGATTATATCAAATTTGGTCCTCAAACTTTTGATTGCTATATATTTTGTTTTGAATATTTTTTTTTCAATTTCATCCCTTAGAATTTAATTTTTATATTAATTTGATCCTCATTTTTATAATTATTATTTTTTTTCCCTTATTATTTTTTTAATTGAATATTTTAATTTCTTCATCTTTCAATTTTTTTTTATTTTTTAGATTTGATCTCTATTATTTTGATTATTATTTATTTTATATGAGATAATTTATAAAATTATATATATTTTTTAATTTTATTCTCATTGTAAGATTTGTTACTCATTATTTTAATAAATTTTTTAAAAATAAAATATTAATAAATTATTTTCCAACTTATTTTCTATTAAGTAATATAACATAATCAAATACCATAAAAGATTTGCAACTTATTTTTCATCACATTATCAAATATCAAAAAAATAATTTATTTTTTTAAAATTTACTTTTCTAACATTTCCTTTTAAAAAAAAAAAAATTTCCAGCAGTAAACCGGCCTTAGATTAGACGGCAATGCCGGACAAGTTAGTGATAAAAAAAAAACCCGAAAAAGAAGAGAACATAACATTAACGATGATGGGACATTACA